>Ga0078972_1000647_pt1 | contig 142338 bp, 135 predicted proteins | sample YelNatPaOPGAMG01_FD_67568 | JGI IMG/M metagenome (GOLD analysis project Ga0078972, IMG submission 67568) | Hot spring thermophilic microbial communities from Obsidian Pool, Yellowstone National Park, USA - OP-RAMG-01 (SPADES assembly) (version 2) | ecosystem: Environmental > Aquatic > Thermal... | reverse complement strand
TTTTATACAATATATATCTTTAAATAATATATATTATATATAATATTCTTTGTAAAATATATTATTTAAAGATTATGTTTAAAAAAATATATAAAAATGAATACAATATATATATATTTTAATAAAATATATTTTTCAGATAATAAATGGACCTAATACTCTCACAAATAGTACTAGGTTTTTCTTTTATAAATTTTTTCTATCAAAATTGTTATCGCAATAGCCACAACGCCAAGAATTACTGATATAATTAAAATGTTTATTCCCTTTTCTGGTTTAAGCATCAACTCGGTCGCAGAACGAGCTACAATTACCACGGCAAATATTAAGGCAAGTGTTGTAAGATGTCTAAAAATTAGTTTTCTTTCTGATTTTATATTGAACAAAATGCCTGCCCATATCAAAAACGCTGCAACAAAAAACGTATAGATTGAATTAAATATAAATGTAATAACTTGTGTGAACACATCTGTTGGTGTAATACTATTATATCCGATATAAATTCCTAACAATATCAAAATAAAGCCTACAGAATAAAGAAAAAATGATATTTTAGATCTTTTAAAAGATGTTACTATCTCTTTTATAACTGAATCAACCATACCTTCTATTTTAAAACCTTTGATGAAAAGATATATTCCTAAAACTATCAAAATAAATCTCCATCCAGCTGCTCCAAATATGGCAATAAGTAAAATAATAATTGCCGGAATTCCTAAGAATAATCGTGCAAAACGAGGGTCTTCCGTAGTTTCTTTAATAAAATCCTTAGTCATGTAATACATTCCTTCTAATCTTTCACTTTGTTTTATCACAACACGCTTTACAGAAAGAATTGGTATGTGAGATTGTATAATTGGTATAACATGCTCATCCTCTACACCATCGGTGACAACAACAGCACGGCCTGCACCTGTTTTTCTTATAACCTCTTTTAATTGTTTTTCAATTATCATATCAGATTTTATTCCAACATCTCTATTTCCTGTCAAAGTTGCTATTTCTGCCTTATATTCTTTGGCAATCTTAACAGCAGCAAACATTGTATTTGCATCAGCATCTTCAGGGTCAGCAAGAATCAATGCATTCGCTGCTTTTATATTATTTTTTTCTCCAATAACAGGACCTTTAACCTTTGCCTTTCTTCCGAGATCATCATCACGATCGATGCAGATGACTAAGGTTTTCATTCCAATCACTCCTATGCATATTTACAAGTGTAATGTTTTTAAGTGTTATAAGTAATGAAAAAAGGTTATCAGAAGTTATGAAGATATTTATCAAAGCATAATTTTTTGAACTTATGTAAAGCTGAGAAAAAGGTTATCAAAAAAGCTGAAAAAGTATATTTTTTTACAAAAATTCTCTATAAAAATATACCTAATTGATTAACCAACTGTTGGATTAAAAAAGAGATTCAAATGACCATCAAAATCTGGTTTTGAAATGTATTATTCCAAAACTTTTTTTGCCATCTTAACATCGTTACGCATAACTGTCTTTCTACCGGCATGTTCTGCTAATTTCTGAGATTCCAAAGCAAGTGTTTTTGTTTTATGTTCTAAGAAATGAGCCAATTCCTTTGCAGCCTGGTTTGAAACGCGCGTACCACCTGCCTTCTCTATTATTCTTTTAACTGGCGTTGTTGTTATCATAAATTTTATTTTATATAGAAATTATTTAAAATCGTTTTTTAAAAAATCGGTTGTCTACAAAAATTGAATTGTAATGATTGAAAAATTTACTTAAGGGGTTTTTTAATTGCAGAAGCAGATTGAAAAATTTGTTCAATTGTCCTTCTGATTGCGATTCATAATGCTTTTTTACCTTATAGAAAAAGCTTTTCATTTTTATGGAGAGCCAAAAAATCTCATTTGAATTACAATTGAATTACAAAGATGAAATGAAAAAATCTCAAAATATCTTTTTATTGTTTTCCTGCTTTTATATATACATGATAGAAGAATTAATTAAAAAAATTGCTCTAGAAGCAAATATCAGCGAAGAAGAAGTACAACACTTAATAGATGATAAAAAAACTGAACTCTCAGACCTCATTTCTGATGAAGGTGCTGCATACATAGTTGCCAAAGAATTAGGTATCCCGTTGATAAAACGGGACCACAGATTAAATATAGAAAATGTTGTTCCTGGTATGAGAAATGTTGAAGTTGTTGGTCGTATAATCGAGATATCCTCTCCTAGAAGTTTTAAAACAGAAAAGGCAGAAGGTTCTGTAATGAGCATACATATTGCAGACGAAACAGGCTCTATTAGAATTTCACTATGGAATGAAGAGATTGAAAAGGCTAGTAATTTAAAAGAGGGGGATGTCATCAAAGTCAAGGGTTATGTCCATGATAATATGGGCTTGCCAGAAATGCGTTTGGGGTTATATGGGGAGATAGAAAAAGTTGATGAAGTCATTCCTGAAATTAACTTGACAATTGAAAGAACCATAGAACGTGTTAACATAGGAGATCTTAAAGAACACCAACATGCAGAAATAAGGGCAGCCATCGTACAAATTTTTGAAACAAACCCATTCTATGAAACCTGCCATTGTGGTAAACGCTTAAGATATGATGGAGAAAAATTTTCTTGTCCGGAACATGGAGTTGTTGAACCAATTTTCAATATGATTATCAGCGGAGTTGCAGATGATGGAACTGGAAATATCAGGGTTGTTTTTTTCAGAAATAATGCCGAAGAACTACTTGGTCTAAAAACAGAAGAAGCGAAAAACATTTACGATAAAAAAGATTTTTCAGCCCTTCTAAAAAACTTCAAAATCGGCAAAGAATTTATTTTAATTGGTAGAGTCAAAAAAAATTCATTTTTTGACCGTTTGGAATTCATTGTAAATAATGTTAAAAAAGTTGATGTTAAAAAAGAAATAGAAAAATTGGTGAAAGAGGTGGAAAAATGGAATTGAAAGAAGTTTTAAATATGAAAAATCTTTCAATATGCATAGATAGAAAAAATAATCAAAACACTGGAATATATTTTGAAAATAAATTAATATATCCGATCAATGTATGTTATACAAAAAAATCTCTTGATGGAAGATTAAAAGAAGGTTGGTATGAATTTGTTCCAAGTGGGTTAATTGGAAGTAAAGATGGCAATAGGCTTTTTGGGATTGTATATAACAAAGATGAGAGTATTGAAGTGGAAATATTCTAGTGAGAAAAATGCAAAAGAAAAAAGAAGAAAATAATGTGAATGAAGAAGAAAAAAAAGAGTTTGGTATAGAGGATTTACCTGGTGTTGGACCGAAAGGCGCAGAAAAATTACGTGCAGCTGGTTATACAGAATTAATGAGTATAGCTGCCGCATCTCCAGGAGAAATATCTGCTGCGTGTGATATTGGCGAATTGACTGCTCAAAAAATAATTCTTGCTGCTAGAGAAAAATTAGATATTGGTTTCAAAACAGCAGCAGATGTTATGAGAAAAAGAGAAGAGATAGGTAGGATCACAACAGGAAGTAAGGAGTTAGATAAATTGATTGGAGGAGGCGTAGAGACACAGGCTATTACTGAGGCATTTGGACCTTTCGGTTCAGGAAAGAGCCAGTTAGGTTTTCAATTGGCAGTTAATGTTCAACTACCAAAGGAAAAAGGTGGTTTAAATGGTCGCTGTCTTTTCATAGACACAGAGGCAACATTCAGACCTGAAAGGATAATGCAAATCGCTGAGGCAGCAGGACTTGATAAAAATAAAGTTCTCAAAAATATTTTTGTCGCGCGAGCATTTAATGCGGATCATCAAATAATTCTCGTTGAAAAGGCTGGTGAGTTAATAAAAGAAAATAATATCAAATTAATTGTAGTTGACTCTATAACTTCGCATTTTCGTTCAGAATTTACAGGACGTGGAGAACTGGCAAGTCGTCAACAAAAACTGAATAAGCATATTCACGCTCTACAAAAATTAGCGGATGTTTATAACGTTGCTGTTTATGTTACAAATCAGGTCATGGCTAATCCTGCAATGATGTTTGGCGACCCTACAACAGCAGTTGGCGGCCACATAATTGCTCATGCGTGTTTGACAGGAGATACATTAATTCAACTAGCCAATGGTGAAATAATACAAATAAAAGATGTTGATGAAAGAAAAGATTTTTCCTGTGTAGATTTCAAGAAACTAAAAATAAATAAATCAAATTGCAATGCAAAATTCATCAGACATGATATAAAAGAGGTCTATGAGATTGATACTGGTAATAAAATTTCAGCATCGCCACTTCACAGGTTCTTTAAACTTGATGGATTTGAAATAAAAGAAGTTTTGGCTAAGAACATAAGAGAGGGCGATTGGCTTGCTCATATAGATAGTATAAGATTTGATGGTGAAATACAAAAATTGCCTGAGACTGATATTATAATAAATAAGGATCTTATAAAAGATGAATTGAAAAGAATTGGGCTTACAAGAAAATTATATCAAAATCTAGATATAACCAGAATGGTTTTAAATCAAAACTATAGTATCAAAAATATTCAAAAAATGTTTGAAGTGGATTATGAAATAATGGATTATATAGAACCTTATAAGCATATATCAATTCCAGATATATTAACAGCAGAGCTTGCACAGGTTGTTGGATATTTAGTCGGTGATGGCGACATAGAGAAAATTAGATTCAGAGATGCTGATGCTTTAGAATTTTATAAAGATATTTTAGAAAATTTGTTTAGAATCAAAATTTCTAAAATTAAAAACAAAAGCTGTTACGAACTCAGATTAAATAGTACTGTAATGGTTGATTTATTTAAAAAATTAAGAAATGACCTATTTGGATATATTTCAAAATCACCTAAGGATGTTGTAAGGGCTTTTATAAGGGGATTTGCAGATGCTGAAGGTTATGTGAGCAAGGACAGACCGAGAATACAAATTACCCAAAAGGATGAGTTGTTATTGAAGTTTATTCAATTATTATTGTTAAGATTTGGGATAAGGTCTCAAATTTGTACTCGATGCACATTAATAATAGATGGTAAAGATGTTGAGAAATATAGTAAGGAAATAGGAATGACATCTAAAGAAAAAAATTCCTTATTAAAGAAATGGGAGGTCTATTGCAGAAATACATTCACACGCGAAATAATTCCTATTGAGAGAAAGATTGTTTGGAACCTTATTAAATCCTGTCATCTGCCTCCATCAAAATTGATAAAATCAAAGTGCAAATATATATACAGAAATGAGTTAATCAGGGTTGTAAATACATTGAAAAATATTAAAAATAATGAAATTAAAAAAAGAATATCATTCTTAGATAACTTACTTAATTCAAACATAAGGTTTGAAAGAGTGAAAAAAATAAGAAAAATAAAAAACAGTCAGCCGCTGTTTGATCTTAGCATTCCAAAATTTGAAAATTATATCGCAAATGGTTTTGTTGTTCATAATTCAACATACCGCTTATACCTAAGAAAGGGAAAACAGAACAAAAGAATTGCGCGCCTTATTGATTCACCAAATCTTCCAGAAGGCGAAGCTGTTTTTAGCTTAACTGAAAAGGGCATTGAGGATTAGGCTTTTTGTAGAAATTGGGGTGTGAGGTTTGAATAAAATTTATGTTGATATTTTAACATATACAAACAATCCTGAAGAGATTTGCGAAACTGCTGGCAGAAATACATATAAGCAAGAACCGCCTTCACAACTTTTTCAGATTGTCAAAAAGGATGGAAACAGAAATGTTCTTCGCAATATAGTTAGGATGGGTCATCATTCTGTTATTGAACATGCAAATTTTACAATTGCCTTTGAGGGTGTTTCTGTATTCTTTGAGCAATTTCTGATTGAATTCCGTCTTGCTTCATATACTGTGAAATCTAGACGCTATGTAAATTATGGAGAGAGTGGTTACATAATGCCAGAATTCACAAAAATAAACAGCATAATTGAAAGAAAATATAAAGAAATAATGGACTACCTATTTGAAACCTATAGATATTTGGTGAGCGAGGGAGTTCCTGTTGAAGATGCGAGGTTTGTTTTGCCATACTCCTTCCGCAGCAAAATAATATGTACAATGAATGCAAGAGAGTTAATACATTTTCTATGGGATGCGATTTATGGAAGAGGAAGTAAATATCCTGAAATAAAACATGTTGGAAAATTATTATTAGAGAAATTGCAAAAGATTGCTCCAAATATTTTTTCCGGTCTCGAGAAATTGGAAATAGGGCAAAATAAAAAGGAAGAAGAAATGAATGAAATCTGCAAATTATATAATATTAAAAATGATTTTTCTGAAAACCAAGAAAAGGTTCAGCTACTTTATTGTACTGAAAACCCTGATGAAAGAGTGGCTTCAATTGCGTTACTGAACCATACGCAGATGGACAAATACACAATAGAAAGTAGAATTGATGAATGCAAAAAAGAAATTATTGAAACCGTCCTTAAAAATAAGAGACCGCGTGAGCTTGAACATATAAATTTTACATTTAGAATAAATAATGTTTCTCTTTCAATTCTAACTCATATTACGAGGCATAGAATGCATTCTTTGCTTGTGCCATCATTTATAGAATTTGGGAAAAGCAAAAATTTTATTAAACCGAAAACAATCTATGATAATCCTGGTCTTGTTAAAGTTTATGAAGATGCATTTGAAAAAAGTAATCAGCTTTATGAATTTTTGAAAAAAGAAGGTATAAATGAAGAAGTTGTTTATTCCTATCTTTCTGGAAATCTATTGAGCGTCATAACAACGATGAATGGACGAGAACTTTATCATTTTTTAAGATTGCGCTGTTGTCTGCGGGCACAGTGGGAGATGAAGGAAATTGCTGATAGAATATTAAAAATTGTTAAACAGGTTGCTCCACTGATATTTAGCAAGGCTGGTCCTTCCTGCTTTTTATTTGGCTTCTGTCCTGAAGGAAAAAATAGTTGTGGAAAATTTGAAGAGGTTATTGAAAGCTATAAAAACCTTAATAAAGAGTTATGATATAGTTGATAAAAATGGAAGATGAAATTTTTGAATTAATAGAAATGGAGAAAAAAAGATTAGAAAATGAACTTAATATGATTCCTTCTGAAAATTATGCAAGTCCTGCTGTGCTGAAGGCATGTGGCTCAGTTCTTAACAATAAATATGCTGAAGGTTATCCTGGAAAGAGGTATTATCAAGGCAATAAAAATATAGATGAGATTGAAAATTTGGCAATAGAAAGAGCGAAAAAATTATTTGGAGCTGAACATGCAAATGTTCAACCTCTTTCAGGAAGCCCTGCAAATATGGCAATTTATTTTTCTGTTTTGAATCCCGGCGACAAAATTTTAAGCATGGAACTTAATCATGGTGGGCATTTAACGCATGGAAGTCCTGTAAATTTTTCAGGAAGATTATTTAATTTTGTTCACTATGGTGTGAATAGAGAGACCGAAATGCTTGATATGAACGAGATAAGAGAGATTGCACTTAAAGAGCAACCAAAAATGATTGTTTCTGGTTATACCGCTTATCCAAGAGAGATTGATTTCAAATCTTTTCATGAAATTGCAGAAGAGGTCGGCGCCTATTCTTTTGCAGATATAAGTCATATTGCTGGCCTTGTTGTTGCTGGTGTTCATCCATCACCTTTACCATTTACAGATTTTGTTATGACAACAACTCACAAAACGTTAAGGGGACCGAGAGGAGCAATAATCTTATGTAAGGAAAAATATGCAAAGCTGATTGATAAAACGGTTTTTCCTGGATTGCAAGGAGGACCTCATGAGCATGTCATAGCTGCAAAGGCAATTTGTTTTAGAGAAGCCATGACACCTGAATTCAGAAATTATGCTCACCAGATTGTAAAAAACTCAAAGGCCTTGGCAAAAACATTGATGGATAATGAAATAAAATTAGTTTCGAATGGAACGGATAATCATCTTATTTTGATTGATCTAATAAATACAAAATTCATAGGCAAACCTGGCATGGGAAGGAATTGCGCAATTGCATTAGAGAATGCAGGTATTATTGTAAATGCAAATACTATTCCTTTTGACCCTTCAACTCCATTCAATCCTTCTGGTCTAAGATTAGGAACTCCTATATTGACAACACGTGGAATGAAAGAGGATGAAATGGAAATAATTGGGGAATGGATTGTGAAGATTTTGAAAAATATTGATAATAGAGCAATTCAGGAAGAAATAAGGGCAGAGGTAGTTGAACTGTGCAAACAGTTTCCATTTTATAATTAATCAATTTTTCTATAGAGATAAAAAAAGATTTTTTCTAATGGACAAAATCCAAATCAACATTATGTTTTGAGAAGTTTTCATGATATAAAACATTACAAGCTAGAAAAAATAAAAAATCAAATTAACAAATTTCAATCTGCTTTCTGCAATTGAAACTTTTCATTTTGTAGAAGAGTGCCATTACATAACTATTTAAATTCTGAAAGTAAAAATATAACAAAGCAAAGGTGATAGTATGGAGAGCGCACGTGCAAGAGATTTGATAGGGAAGGTTGTTGTATCAGAAGAGCAAGGCAGAAAATTTGGTATAGTTGGTGATATAAATTTTGTTGCAGAATCTGGTGAATTATTAAGTATTGTTCTTGCAGAACCAACAAAACACAGTATGGAACTAAATTTAGAAAGGGATGAAAAAAACAGATTATTAATTCCATTCTCATCTGTAAAAAGCGTTGGCGATTTTGTTATAATAAGCGAAAAAGAGATCGTCTAATTTTTTATGTTAGGGTTTTTATGACTTTACAGCAATCGTCCTTACTCTTGGAGCAAGCATATAGGTAAAGGCTTTTCCTTTCTTTTTTCTTAAAACAATTCCTTCCTGCATCATTCTTATTAAAATATTATTTACAGAACGAACCGCGTGCTGCCTTGATTTATATTTTTCTAAATCAAATGTGTCTGCAATCTCACCAGGAGTCATGGCTTTTTTACTTAGCAAATCTATAATCTTTTCCTGCAAAGGCGACATATCAGCAAACATATTCAATGAAAGATCTGCTTCTTTTTCTTCTTTAATTGGAACAGTAATATCAATAACATCTAAACCCTTCTCAATAGCATCATCAACAAAATCATTTGCAACCCTAATTACCTCTCGTGGGAATCCGCCTGTTTGTTCATATATTGCCTCTAAGGCTCTCTCTGTGAATGGTTTGCAGTCCTGACCTCCCACACTTTCTATTCTCTTTCTTATCAATTCAATTGTTTCTTCTTTTGTTAAGGATATTAGCTCTATTTTTGTGATTATCCTCTTAGCAAAGGTGTTTAATTTTTCATTCAGCTGCTGTTCCAAAATAGGCAATCCTGAAAGTATCATTATCATATTATTAATATCACAGAAAACCCTCAGCCACTCTAAAATTTCTATATCTGCTTCATGAACCTCGTCACAAAGTAAAACAAGGGTTCTTTTCTTTAATTTTTTATTTAGAAAATTGTAAATTTGATAAATACTTTTTATTCTGTTGAAAAAAATACTTAATGGCCACGGCCTTTTATATTTCTCATTGAATATATCAACGAACTCTTCAGGTCTTTCTGGTGGCTTTCCTATATAAATAAAATCATATTCTTTCGGTAAATTTTGAGATATCCATTTCAAAAGCATTGTTTTGCCAGAACCAGTCGGCCCTAAGACAAGAGAGAGTTTGTGTTTTTCTTTTATAACTTTCATTATAGCATGCAATTGCTCGGAATAACCAACAAACAAATCTGGAACTATGTTGAATGTAAAAGGATTTTCTCTCCATCCCTGTTTTTTATACCATCTATCGATCTTGTCTATATCTATTTTATTTTCTTTTGTTAGGGTTTTTTCCTCTTCTTTATTATATTCTTCATCATATACCTTTTGTTCTATATTTTCTTCTACATTATTTTCTTGATTAATATCATTTATTTTATTCTCTTCCATATTTATATTTTTAATTTCCATACTATAAAAAGATATCTGTGTTGTTCACGCAAACTTCATGAACTTCATAAAAGAACATTTTTTCTTCATATTAAGTTCACATAATATTCACAGATATTCATCTACAGATTTTAAAAAATGAGTCATTTACTACAATTAAAACCTATAATAAGCATATTCACGCGTGAATTCACGTGAATTCACGTGAAGATAAATGAACATATTTTAGCATCTACTACAGGTTTTTGGTAGAGTAATTTCCTGATTTGTGATAGTTGCTGCAATAAAATCTGGAAAATGTGAGGGTAAATTTTCAACTTCACGCAACTTCATATGAAGTTCACGCCAACTTCACGAAACTTCACGAAAGTTCATATTAATAGATTTTTGCTTTTTTTGAAATTATAAGCCTTCATATTCTTTCATGATCTTAATAATTCTCATGATTTTGTCAAGACTTCTTCCTTTATTAAGTTCTTCTATAACAATCGGTTTTAAAGAAACAATCCGTATTAATCTCTTTTCGTCTCCCAACGTATTTTCATCTATAAGAGGCCTAAGCTGATTATTTAAGTAATAAGCTGTTGTTGATTTAGGAACCCCAGCCATTTTAGCCAATCTAGATAACCACAAACCCTCAGGATTCTCTATTAATACCCGCAATAGCTTTCTAATTGTTTCAGGGTCATATTTTGGTTTTGCCATGATATTAATTATTCCAATAACTATTTATAATTGTACAGTGTACAATAAAAGTCTTTTTTGATTTAGAATGCATTATATTGAACTTTATAGCAGTTTTAAATAACAATAATAAATTATCTCTCACATCGCGTAATCTGTTTTTTCTGTTTCAATTTCAGGATTTTCAGGAACGATTTGAATAAATATACTTGATTTGTCTAGAACAGGCTTGACAACCCTACCTGATTTTTCTAATCTTATTATTTCATATTTTTCTAATATCTTTAAGTCTCTATGAACTGCTGCAATATCTCTATTCAGAAGTTTGCTTAATTTGCCTATAGATTCTGGCTTATTATCCCTTATTGCCTCTATTATCCGCATACGTTCTTTTGTAAATACCTCTGATAACTGATCTGACCATTCCATTATTCCACCTATTTGAATTTCACTTATTTGATTTATAAAATCAACTATTTATCTATTTCTATATTGAAAGATATAAAAAGATTTTTTCATGATTTTAATTATGAGATGCTTCTTGGCAATAGACCTGGATGAAAATATAAAGGATAAAATATTCTCACTTTATTCAAATCTAGATATCAAAGGCGCAAAACTTGTTGAAAAGGAAAATCTGCATATCACTCTTAGGTTTTTTGGAGATAGCAATGAAATTGAAATAATAAAAAAGTTAAAAAGGATTAAGATGAATGCGTTTGAGATTGAAATTCATGACATCGGCGCCTTCCCTAATGAAAGATTCATTCGTGTTCTATGGGTTGGTGTACATAGCAAAGAGATATATGAACTCATTGAAAAAATAAATAATATTTTCGGAAAAGAAAGATTTGAACCACATATAACAATTGCGAGGATAAAAACTTCCTCACATTTGCTTTCAGAGTTTATTAAAAAAAATAAAAATGTAGAAATAGGAAAGATGGTTGTTAGAAAAATTGTATTAAAGAAAAGCACACTAACACCAACAGGACCTATATATGAAAACATAGAAGAGTTTGAGTTGAATGATAACAGATAAGAAATTAGAACAATTGTGTTTAGTTGTCGTGATGGTTGGTATTGTAATTTTATTCTTTGCTGTACAATTAAATGAACCACTATCAGTAAATTCTATTGATGACTCGCTTTTGGGCAGGACCGTATCTTTACGCGGTACCGTTAATAAAATTTCAACAAAGGAAAATACTTTTTTAAATGTCAGAACAAATGAAAGTATTATAAAAGTAGTTATGTTCAAAAATATATCGTTCGCTGTTAATAACACAGTATGTGTAATTGGTAATGTTGCATTATATAAAAACGAATTGGAAGTAATTGCAAAATCTATAGAAGTGTGTTGACATGTATGCCATAATTCTTGCTGGTGGCTATGCAAAAAGACTGGGGCCAATCGGTGAAAATAAGGCAAAGGCTCTTATAGAAATAGCTGGCAAGCCTATTATAAACTATATAGTTGAAAAATTAGAAAATATAGAAGTTATTAAAAAAATAATAGTTTCTACTAATCAAAAGTTTGGTGATGATTTTCATCAATGGAATAAAAAATTCAAATTCAGAAAGGTAAAAATAATAATCGAGCCTTCAAGATGCGAAGATGAAAAACTTGGGGCAATCGGTGGAATAGAATTTGTAATAAAAAAAGAGAATATTGATGACGATATAATAATAATAGGCGGGGATAATCTAAGCGGTATTGATTTTAATGAGTTGATTAGATTTTTCAAAGGCAAACCTGTTAATGCGTTATATGATATTAAAAATATTGAAGAAGCAAAAAAATTTGGAGTCGTAAAAACAGATAACAATAAAATAATAGATATAGAAGAAAAGCCGGAACAACCAAAATCTACACTGATATCAATGTGTATATATATCTATCCAAAAAGGATTCTAAAATATTTTAATGATTATATTAAAGAAGGAAATAACAAAGACAGCCCTGGATATTTTCTAAAATGGTTATGTAAAAAAGAAGAGGTTTATAGTTTTGTTTACGATGGCTTCTGGTTTGATATCGGCGATGTAAAAACACTTGAGAAGGCTGATAATTTCATGAGATCTACAAATTATCTTCTATAATTTTTGAAAACTCTCTTTTTAATTCTTCAAGCCTTTCTGCCCTGTCTGCTTCTATTGTTAATCTTATCATTGGAGATGTGTTTGATGGTCTTAACAATATCCATGAATCAGGAAAATCAATCCTGATGCCATCCATTGTATTTATTTCATATTTATTATACTTGTCCCTGATTGTTTTTTCAATTCTATTCATGATTTCAAATTTTGTTTTTTCATCGCAATCAAAATTTATTCTCTCCATGAATGTAATGGGGACTTCTTTTAAAATTTTTTCTAGATCCAATTTAGAAACAATGTATGCGGTGTACAAACTTATTGCAACTGCATCATCAAAAGGCATTACTTCAGGTATACATGAATGTAATGATCTTTCAATACCATAGACTGCATTCCTCCTATGAACTGCCTGGATCATATATGTAAACCCAACAGGAACCCTTTCGATGGCGCTACCGTTTTCCTTTACTATTTTATCAATTATCCTAGAACATTCTACATTCGTCACGACATACCCTTTTCTCTTTTTTAATATTTCTTTAAGAACGATAAATGCCATTTCCTCTGCTGATAAAAGTTTGCCGTTATAGATAAGAGCCATTCTGTCCGCATCACCATCATACGCAAAAGCTATATCGTATTTTTTTGAAAGTTCTTTAGCCGTACCTAAGGTAGTATCAAGTAATTCTGATTCCCTATTTGGAAATCTGCCGTCTGGCTCTTCAAAAATAGTGTCAACATCATAACCTTTTTTCTCAAAAAGATCTCTGACAACAAGACCTGCTGTTCCATTTCCACAATCCAAAAGAATTCTTAATTTTTTTTCTGGGTCTGGAATTTTTTTAATTAAATAGTTTTTATAATCTTCAAATGGATTTATTTTGACAACACTCCCTTTTTTTCCAGAGAAAGTTTTTTCACTCATAAAAAGTTCTTTTATTTTTATATTGTCCTCCTTTGGAAAAGCAATTCCATTTGAATATGCAAATTTTATACCGTTGTATTCTGGCGGTAGATGTGAAGCTGTAACAAATGCGGATATCATATTTTTTTGAAGACCCACAAACATTGTGATAGGTTTAGTCGTCATCCCGACATCGATGACGTTTTTTCCTGCTGATGTCACCCCTTCGATAAATGCCTCTTTCAAACTCTGGCTTGATTCTCTGTTATCACAACCAACGACAACAGTATCAGCAACAAAAAAGGAAAAAACATTTCCTATTCTTTCAAAAATTTCTTCATTTATATCATCGTTGTATATTCCCCTGATATCATATGCACGGAATATATGTTCTATCTTTTTCTTGTCTATCATAAAATTAATAAACTATGAAAACAAATAAAAAAGCATGTTATCTAGAATAAAAATTGCGAAACGTATTGTAGAAGCAATGAATATGAAATCAGGCGAAACGCTTCGTGTGAGTGGCGGTGCTGCAGCTCAGGATCTTGTAGAAGAAGTTGCCATTCAGGCTATGAAAAAAGGTATAGATGTTTCAATCTCAACAAGTAGAAATATTTTTATAAAAAGGTTGTATGATGAAATACCTATTAAATATATAAGAAGAACTTCAAAAATCGCTCTAAAGTTAGCAGAGGTTGTTGACAATTCTATAAGGATTGACTGCGATGACCCAAAAATATATGAAAAAATTTCGCATAATAAAATTTCGGCTTCTCATGAGTCCGGCTTGCCTATCAGCAAAATTATGGATAGAAGAAATGTAAAATGGTGTTTGGTTGGCTATCCTACGCAAGAACTGGCTGATTATCTCGAAGTTGATTTTTCAAAATTAAAAAGATTTATTCTAGATGCCATTCTTGTTGATAGAAGAATTCTTATGAAAAATGCCAATGTAATTAAAAGCGCCTTGCAAAAAGCAGATTATGTGCATATTACAGATGATTATGGAACTGATTTAAAATTAAGACTTGTGGGAAGAAAGATAATGGCAAGCGATGGTTATATTAGTGATCAAGATAAGAAAGAAAAAGATATTGGACTGAACTTGCCTGACGGTGAAGTTTTCACAACACCATTAGAAACGTATGCAGAAGGGGTGCTTATCTCTCCGAAAAGAGCTGATATTTTTACAGAAAAAATGATTGAAAACATAAAATTGGTTTTTGAAAATGGAAAGTTAAATTTAAATAAAACAAAAGCAGAAAAAAACGAAAAGATTATGAAAAATACATTAAAGAAGTCTCTAGCTCTTGACAAGAAAAAATTTCCTGTTGTTCGCACAACAAATCCTGCAGAGCTTGGAATAGGTCTAAATCCTATTATCAATGAAGTAATAGGTTATCTTCTTACAGATGAAAAAATATTCGGTACAATACATGTTGCAATAGGAAAAAATTGTAATAAGGCATATGGTGGAAAGAGCAATTCTTCTATTCATTGGGATTTTGTCACAAACAAAGGCGTGAATATAGAAATAATTAGAAAAAACAAAGGCTTTATGCTAATGGAAAAAGGAAAGCTGGTAATTTAAACTGTGGGACAGCAGTGGGTTATAAACTTTATATATTCAATTACCTACAATATAATTAAGTCTAAGTGAAAGTTATGGAAGGAATTTGGTTATCTTGCATGAAGCGCGTTTCACTTAGACATGCTAATCCTATTTTCAACCCAACACGTGTATACTAATTTGGGATGATTCTGCTTCTGCCAGAGGACCTAGAAAATCAATATCAATGCTGATTAATTTTTCAAAAAAATTTCAAAAAAGGAGGTGAGTATTGTGGAAATACCAACTTGCTGCGGCAGAAAAATGAAAATTGAAGCTAACATGGGAAACTTTGTAATGGTTAGTTGTAGGAAATGTGGAGATGTTATCTACATAAAAAAAGGCGAGAAAAAACCTGAATTAATAGAGCTGATGGGATAGATGAAGTTTTAAAAAACATATGAAAGAAAATTAATTATGTTAACTGATTGCATTATTATAAAGAGCGATGACCCAAACTTCTTCTATCTCTCAGGAATAGATGATGGGTTTTACTCCGATTCTTTTTTGATAATTAAAAATAAAAAGGAAAAATTAATAGTAACAACGTCTTTATATGAAAAAGAGATTAAGAAATATAACATCCCTGTAATATCAAAAAATGAAATTGACCGTGTTCTGAAAAATGTTAGAAAGATAGGATTAAATTATAATAATATTACGAAAAGAGATTTTGATTTCTTCAGAAAATTTGGAAAAACATATAATATCGGAAATGAATTAGAAAGGACGCGAGAAGTAAAAAATAGGGATGAAATTAAAAAAATTAGAATTGCATGTAAACTAACATCAAAGATTATGAATGAGGTTCCAAATCTTATAAAAACAGGTATAAAAGAACGCTCTGCTGCCGCAGAGATTGAGATGCTTATAAAAGAATATGGCTATCCTGCATTTAAAACAATTGTTGCATCAGGTGTTAATTCTTCAATCCCGCATCATACACCCGGTGAAAAGAAAATAAAAGAGAATGAGTTTGTTATAATTGATTTTGGTTGCTCTTATAAAAAATATTGCGCAGATATGACTAGGACTTTCTTTGTCGGCAAACCAAATAAAAATCATATTGATGTTTATAACACGGTTCTAGAATCTCAAATGAAAGTAATTCCTCTATTGAAGTCCGGTACAAAAATAAATATTATTACAAATACTGCGAACGATGTACTAAAAAAATATCAAACATTAAAACACAGTCTTGGCCACGGTATTGGTTTGTCTGTTCATGAATTGCCAAACATTTCTGAAAATGAAGGCGTTCTCAAAACTGGCATGACTACAACGATAGAGCCTGCAATTTATTTGAATAATTTTGGAGTAAGAATTGAGGATGTTTTTCTTATAGAAAAAAATAAATGCAAACAACTAACAAAGTTTGAAAAGGAACTGATTTGCATATAATTACTGCTCTTCAAATAGTTCTTTCATTGTCAAGATCTTTACTTTCTTGGATTGAACTGGCTCTTTGAATCCTATTCCAATTAAATAGTTTATGTTTTTCTTTTCTGCCAATGAAACAATTGCTTGATTTATTTTTGCATCCATTATTATTGTATCTGGATTGAATTCGTCTAGAACAATTCCTATCTCACTTATTGGTATCTTTGTAAGAATCTCCTGTCCCTTGACTAAATATGCTGCTCTTGTCCCTATTAACTCTTCTAATAATTTTCTAAAGAATTCTATCTGGCTGCTTTCTATTTCTTCTTTTTCTTCAGAAATTTTTTCTATGCCTACTTGATCTGCTGGAATTTTCTCCCTAAGTGCCTTATATATCTCTTTTTTGGAAAGTTCCTCAACTTCTTTTCCTTCAGGTGCGCGTGCAACAAAATCTATTTCTGCTACTGCCAATAGTTTTTTTAAGTTTAGATCTCCACCTCTGTCTCCATCTAGAAATGCTGTCACTATTTTTTCTTTAGATAGATTTATGATAGCTTGTGGAATCTTACTACCTTCGATAGCAATAACGTTCTTTATACCGTTCTTTAAAAGATTGATCACATCTGCCCTTCCTTCAACAACAATTATTTCATCGTTATTCTTTATGTCAGGTCCACAGCTCAAACCCTCATATTCTGAAACCTCCCAAGAACGCACCGCTTCTTTTATCATCTCTGTCATTCTCTGAGAATCCGGCATTCCCTCTTCTATCATAGCTTTTAATATTTCTTTTGCCCTCTCAATCACATATCTTCTTTTTTGCGACCTCACATCCTCAACTTTAGCTATTTCAATCTGAGCATCACAAGGACCAACCTTCTCTATTGTTTCTAAAGACGAGGCAATCAGTGCTGTTTCGCTTGCATCCAAAGAACAAGGAATTATTATATCTGCATAGCTGTTTCCTTTGTTATTCTTAATTATAACTTCTATTCTTCCAACACGACCTGTCCTCTGCAGTTCTCGTAAATCCATATCCTGGCCAAGCAATCCTTCTGTTTGTCCAAAAACCGCACCAATAACATCTGGTTTTTCTACTATACCTTTTGCATGCATCTTTGCATAGATAACATACTTTGCAAAATTTTGTGCTAATTTTGCCATAATTTCACCTTGAAAATTTTGATAATAAGAACTAGATTGGCACCCTGATTCTCTTAATTTTGACAAAAATGAACATGATTATCACTGATAACTATAATCTAGTTCTAAATTTCTATATAATAAGAAAAGCTTTAAAATCTTTGAAATTTACCCCGCCAGTAACACGAGTGTTCATATTTGCCGAAAGGCACATCACAAACGCTGAGGGCTGGCGGGATAGATATAATTATAGGATTAACAATATAAAGCTTTTAATGATTGTTGTCTGCAAAACTTGATAAAAATAATTGAAAAATAGTAATTTTCTCATTTTTTACTGAATGGATTTTTCTTGCCTTAAATTGCAGAATTTATGGAGAAATTTGAAATTTATGAGAAAATTTTTGCTTCAATTGTCTCTATTGCCCTTCTTATTTTTTCCTTTGCTGTTCTTTCTATATCCGGATATATCTCTGTTGCGTAGAAATCCTCAAATGTTTCTGTAGCAATATTTTCTGGAGTTCGCATGTGCGAAACTATCTGCGCATAAATCTTCATATTCAGCCAACCTATCTCATTCGCTTCTCCATAAATATCAAAAAATACCTGAACCTTACTTCTATCATCAATATTATCTTCTAGATCAAAAACCAATCTTATGAACTTTCTTGGCCCATCTGTCATTAATTTATTTTCCCTTTCAATAACCTTACCGAAATGTGATGCTATCTCCATAACATCTAAAGCAGTCGGATAAGGATTCTTAACCCTAAATGAAATATCTCTCTCCAAAAAAATATCTTTTATCTCGCGCATAATATCAACCAACTTCATCTCTACATTCTTCGCACAATAGCTCTCCATCTACTTCTTCTAAATCAGAAGAATAATTTCCACAGCGTTCACATTGGCCATAATCAATTTCTTTTTTTATTTTTTCTGTTTTTCCAATTTTCATTCTTTCAATAAGTATTTCAAAAAGGGCTGGTTCAATTTTTAAAATATCTGTAGCAGTTATTATTCCAACCAATTTTCCTTTATCAAACGCCGGCAATTTTTCTATTTTATTTTTTGATAGAAGCATTGCCGCATCCTCTATAGTAGCGTTTGGAGAGATTGTAATAACATCTTTTGTCATTATGTCTTTAACAAACTTTCCTTTTTTTCCAGCAACATGCTTATAAACTATATCACTTGTCGTCAATATTCCAACTAATTTATCTTTGTCCATAACCAAAACAGAACCAATCCCCTCGTTTTTCATAATGTTTGCAGCTTTTTCTAATCTATCGTCTGGTGCAACATACCTTACATTTTTTCTCATTACCTCTCTGACAAGAACTTTGTACTTCATATTATTAATATCACAGATGTATTAAAATAGATTTTCATTGAAATTATTTTTATGTTCAAGAGTTACAGAAAAGGATACTTGAGTGAGTGGCAGCTGATGCATACATTAGCTAAAATGGGTTTTATGGTAATTCGCTCTCCGCGAAGTGGAAGAATAGGTTTGGCATCCCCTGATATAATAGCAGCCAAAAACGGAAGGTTGTTTGTTATAGAATGTAAATCTCGTGCTGAAGCGTTCACAATATCAAAAGACCAACTACAACAATTAAAGGAGTGGCAAGTAAAAGCAGGGGCAATACCATATATAGGATGGAAGATCGCAAGAAAGGGATGGTCATTTTTAAAATTGGAAGATGTCATAGCAAACAATGGAAATATAGGAAAGAGATTTATAGAAGAAAAAGGAATGACAATTGAAAAGGCATTTGAATGACAATTATTTCTCTTTAAAAATGAAGGGTCTTTTCTTTCTGTTTAATCTTTATTTGGTAATATATGTCTTTTTAAATATTATAGATGAATTTTTTTCTATGACATCAGAAATAAGTGGGTTTTATAAACTACCTATAGAAAAAAGATTGGAGATATTAAAAAAAGAGGCAAATCTTAGCGAAGAAGATATAGAGGTGTTAAAAAACGGCCTTTCTCTTAAAGTAGCAGATGGCATGATAGAAAATGTGATTGGAACCATGCAACTGCCTTTGGGAATAGCAACAAACTTTCTTATTAATGGAAAGGATTACCTTATTCCTATGGCAATAGAAGAGCCTTCTGTTGTTGCAGCTGCATCAAACGCAGCAAAGATCGCCCGAAAATCTGGAGGGTTTAAGGCAGAAAGCGACCCGCCTATTATGATTGGCCAAATTCAGTTAACAAATGTAAAAAATCTTGAAATTGCAAAGAAAAAAATTTTAGAAAACAAAGAAAGAATAAAAGAGATTTGTGATAAAAAAGATTCTTTACTTATAAAATTAGGTGGTGGTTTTAAAGATGTTTTCTTTAATGAATTTAAAACAGAGTTAGGCGAGATGCTTATTGTTAATTTATTGATAGATGTTCGCGATGCTATGGGAGCAAATGCAGTAAATACGATGTGCGAGAGTGTTGCACCATTCATTGAAGAACTTTTAGATTGTAAATCACGGTTGAAGATTATTTCAAATCTTGCAATTTATAGAAAAGCAAGGGCAGAAGCGGTTTTCAGTAAAGAGGCATTAGAAGAAAGTTTTTCCGGAAATTTTACTGGTGATGAGATTATTTCAGCAATACTAGAAGCATATGAATTTGCAAAAAATGATATCTTCCGCTGCGCAACACACAATAAAGGAATAATGAACGGCATTGATGCTCTGACAATTGCAACTGGAAATGATTTTCGTGCAATCGAATCTGGTGCGCACTCCTTTGCTTCTTTAAATGGTTATCATCCGCTAACACAATATTACAAAAACAATGATGGTGATTTAGTTGGAAAAATAGAACTGCCGTTGGCATTTGGTTTGGTTGGTGGTGCAACAAGAACTCATCCTGTTGCTAAGGTCAATCTAAAAATTCTTGGAGTAAAGACTGCCCAAGAACTTGCAGAGGTTGCTGCCTCTCTTGGGCTGGCACAAAATTTTGCAGCATTGCGTGCGCTTGCCACAGAAGGAATTCAAAGAGGACATATGCGACTACATGCAAGAAATATTGCAATAAATGCAGGAGCAGAAGAGGATGAGATAGATTTTATTGTTCGTAAAATGATTGAAGAAAACAATATCTCTGTGAGCAGGGCAAAGGAATTGCTTAAAGGTATGAGATAATTTATTTAAAATTATTAATCAGTTAGATTATAGGTGATCATTATTAACGAAAATGAACTGTTGCGCGATTCTTTGGCAGAAAAAATTAGCGGCGAGATTGTTCTTAGTGAATTTCCTGGGAAAACAATAAAAAAGTGGAGAGAGATTTTCAAAATTCCACAACACATTCTTGCTAAAAAAATCGGTGTTATGCCATCTGTTATAAGCGATTATGAGTCTGGAAGAAGAAAAAGCCCTGGAATATTGATGATTAAGAAAATAGTTCTTGCAATGGTTGAGTTAGATGAACAGGCCGGAGGTAATGTTTTAAAGGAATTTTCATCTATAACAAAGGAAGCTATCTCGACAGCATTACTTGATATGCGAGAATTTACAGAACCTGTAAAGACTGATGATTTCTTAAAAGCAATTGACGGCGAACTTATTTGCGGCCCTAACAAAGAAATCTATGGTTATACTATAATAGATTCTATAAAGGCTATTGTAAATTCTACACCAAAGGAATTAATAAAAATATATGGTTCGACTGCTGAACGCGCGCTTATTTTTACAAAGATAACAACAGGAAGAAGTCCTTTGGTTGCTATAAAAGTCACGAATATAAGGCCTGCTCTTGTTGTTCTTCATGATATTAAAAATGTTGATGAGGTTGCGAAAAAAATTGCTGAGGTTGAAAATATTACATTAGGTAAAACTTCTATGGATATAGAAAAAATTATAGAGGTTTTACGAAAAAAATTTACTTAGGTGAATAAATGTTTTGGCTTTATGCTATTGTAAGCGTTATTTTGGTTAGTATAATCTCTTTAATTGGTGTTTTAACACTTCTCATGAAAAAATCTTCCTTGAAAAAAATAACATTAATTCTTGTTAGTTTTGCTGTTGGTGGTTTGTTTGGTGATGCTTGTATTCATCTTCTACCAGAAGCATTTGAGAAGTTAGGTAATAGTACATCACTATATATTATTTTTGGTATTATGCTTTTTTTCATTTTAGAAAAATTTTTACGATGGCGTCATTGCCATATAAGTGATGAAAATCATATACATCCTCTGGCATCATTAAACTTGGTTGGTGATGCCATTCATAATTTTGTAGATGGTTTGCTAATAGGTGCAAGTTATGTTGTTAATATTCAAATAGGAATTGCAACAACTTTGGCGATTATCCTGCATGAAATACCTCAGGAGATTGGTGATTTTGGTGTTTTAATTCATAGCGGACTTAAAACAAAGCGTGCATTGTTTCTTAACTTTCTTTCAGCAATAAGTGCAATAGTTGGTACAATTATCGCATTAATTATTAACATAGAGTGGTTCGCGATAGTTCTTCTTCCTATAGCAGCCGGAGGTTTTATATATATTGCTGGCAGCGATTTAATTCCTGAATTGCAGCATGACATAAAGTTTAAAACATCGTTAATACAGTTTATTTCAATTCTGTTAGGAATAGGAATAATGTCACTTCTTCTATTGGTTGATTAACTACTTGAAATTGTTTTATAGAAAATCTATATAATGCTGATGTGTAAACTTCTTTCGGCTCTGTAGAAAAGTTAATGAGCAAGATTATCAGAATACCTTATGAATTCCTTAGAACTTATCACAGCCTTGTCGAAACTGTGTTCATAAAGAGAAATATTCAAGAAACTATGTAAACATGAGAAAATGTTTTTTAGTGATACAACATATATAGGTTCAAGATTGGCTATTGAAGTTTTCTACAAAGCCCTTCTTTCGAGAAAAGGTATTTCAACATTATAAATCAAAATAGATATGGATGTTTTATGAATAAGTTTAAAAATTTTTCATAACTTTTCTACAGGAAATATATTAAACATAAGCTTCTAAAAATGCTGCTATTATTATAAGAACCTCTGCAATAGCCAGAAATATTAATGAATCTTTAAAGACGCGATTGAATTCTCTACTTCCTATTTTTTCTCTCAGAATTCCTACTGATAAAATTCCTCCTGCAAGTCCTGCGAAAAAGTATGCAACAATTTCAGGAATTCCATGAAGAGCAATTCCTAATAAACCACCACCAACACCAAGAAAATAGGCAGATGCAGAGTGAAGGCCTGTAGAAACCAATGAACGGGACATCAATCCTAAATAAACCCCTATAACTGATGCATTCCATGCAAATATGAAAATTGCCCCTGCTCCAAATAATGCTGACAATATGAAAGAAATTATCATAACCTGTGAGTTATTAAAAAAATATAAGTTGAACAATTCCCCTGGATTGGATGCAAAACCTGTTGCCCCAGCCATCTTACTCAAAGGCGGCAGTGATGTTTGTAAATAAAACACCTGGCCATATGCCGGAAAGAACATAAAAATGAATGAAAGTGCTATAACCACTCCCATGAAAAACGCGCCGAAGGTAATTATTGCTTTATCATGCCTTCTAAATAAATTTCCTATACGTGGATGCTCCTCTTTCTCTTCCTCTAGAGCAAAAAGTTTTTGAAAAAAAGGAACGAAGAATATTGTAATCAAACAGATTGTAAATATAGATGATTGTTGAGGAAAAAGCGCATTGGCAAAGAAAACCGCTATGCACGAGTAAACAAAAGAAACTGCAAATACTTCTATAGGATTATTTTCAGCCTTCTTCGGATTAATTAAAGATTCTAACATAAATCAAATTTGTTTTCTTAAAATAAAAAGATTTTTATGAAGTTAGAATTTGTGGTTAAAAGATCGGTTTATAAATTGTTTAATGATAAAATTTTATTATAATTTCTTTCCTTTCTTCCTTTCCAAACACCTTTATGATATACATAACTTACAAGCAAAGGAAAAGCTAATGTTGCTTCTGAATAAACCATCTGTGTATATTTATCATCAACCTTTCCCCACGAATGTGCCTCCTTTAATGTTGAGCCAGACAAACCACCATCTCGTTCATCTGCAACAGTAATCTGAATTGCATATTTATGCATCTTTATTTCTTTATCTAAAAATTTTTCTCCTAATATCTCTGCTGCGACTGTAACATCCTGCGCAAAATTTTTAGGGACCCCTCCACCAATCATAACAAGCCCTGTTTCATTTGCATAAAGCTTTATCTTTGTCAATTCAAGAAAGTCCTTTGCGCTGTCAATACTAACCTTTTCCTTATTTTTGTATTGGTGTTCAATTAATCCAAACCCAGCACTACAATCAGAAAATGCGGGTACAAATATCGGAACCCCTTTTCTGTAACATTCGAGCACAACAGAATGTATTGAGTTGTTATCAATTCTTTTGTTTTCAAGAAACTTTCCCATTTCAATTATAAATTCTCTTGATGAGTATGGCCTGGGCTCTAATTCGTCCGCGATCCTTGCAATGGTTTCATCACAAATTCTTAATTCATCTTCATCGATAAAAGTATCATATATCCTATCAATATGGTTTTTCCTCAATATTTCATCATCAACCATCGGTGTTCCTATATAATGCTTAAATCCTAATGCCTCAAAAAAATCCTGATCAACTATATTCGCCCCTGCCGAAATAATAACATCTGTCATATTATATTTTACCAAATCATAAACAACCTTTTTCAATCCAGCACTAAAAAGAGAACCTGCCAAACATAACATTATTGAACAATCTTCATCCTTAATCATTCTTTCATAAATCTTTGCTGCGCTTGCTAAATTTCTTGCCTGAAATGCAGAATTTTCAAATTCCTCAATAATTGGTACAGCATTAAATTTTTCAATATCAATGTGCTTTATTTCTTTGCTAAGAAGTTTCTTTTTGATGCTCATCACCTAAGAATTATTAAAAATTAAAATATTTATTTCATATGGTTGTCTACAAAACGGCAATGGTTAAAAATAGGTTGAAAAATATTTCTCCAAGAATTACGAATGAAATTTCTCAAGTTGTAAGGGTATATAACAAATAAGCCGCCGCAATAGAGGGGAATAAACTATGAAATTTTGTACTTTTGTAGAATAAATTTGCCAGAAGAAATTTTTCATAATCTGAAAGTGTCAATTCAATAATTGCTCTATTCTCAAAATTATGAATATACACGGTGTGCCTTTTTACTCAATACATTAATGGGGCTCTCCAAACTAAATTTTTCAGCGCACTACAAAAGAACAGGATAAGCCTGAAGGGACTCGGTAAATCATTATAAGTAATCATTCCTTGATAAAACATACATCGCGATTAAGTTTTTCTTTTTTGCTAGATCTTGTAATTTAGAGTTGCAACTAATATATATCGAAGTTTTTTGCCCTATGTCTGAAATATTCTTATTTATAAAAATTCGACAATTTTTATTGATATTATAAAGTTTTTAAATATTAAAATATAGTTCTATGTGATATGAAAAACATTGGAATAGTTGGTTATGGTTGTTATATTCCGAGATTTAGGATTAAGGTTGAGGAAATAGCAAGAATCTGGGGCGAGGACCCGGAGAATATAAAAAACGGCCTTGGTATATTTGAGAAAAGCGTTCCTGATATGGATGAAGATACAATAACAATTTCTGTTGCTGCAGCAAAAAACGCAATAAGCCGCTGTGGAGAATCCTTTGATCAGAAAAAAATAGGAGCTTTATACATTGGTTCTGAATCTCATCCTTATGTTGTTAAACCTTCGGGTACTGTTGTTGCAGAGGCCCTTGATCTGAGTAACAATTTAATGATGGCTGATTTTGAATTTGCGTGTAAAGCAGGAACTGCTGCAATGCTTGTTTGTCTTTCTCATGTAAAAGCAGGAGATATAGAATATGGTTTAGCTATTGGTGCTGATACATCACAAGGTCAGCCTGGAGATGCCTTAGAATATACAGCTGCTGCAGGTGGTGGTGCTTTTGTTATAGGCAAAAATCCAGTTGCGTCATTTGAAGGCTCTTATTCATATGCATCTGATACCCCGGATTTTTGGCGGCGTGAGGGACAGAGCTATCCAAAACATAGTGCTAGATTCACAGGAAAACCGGCATATTTTAAGCATATAATAAGCGCAACAAAGGGATTGATGGAAAAGCTAGAATTAAAACCTTCTGATTTTAATCATGTTGTTTTTCATATGCCTAACGGAAAGTTTCCAAGTCGTGTAGGGCAGATGTTAGGTTTTACAAAGGAGCAAATGAAAGCCGGTTTTATTGTTCCTTATGTTGGTAATTTTTATTCAGGTTCGTCTTTGGTTGGTTTGTGCTCTGTATTAGATGTTGCAAAACCTGGAGAAAGAATTTTAATTACATCATTTGGTTCAGGTGCGGGTTCTGATTCCATGTCATTTATAGTTACAGATGAGATTATTGAAAGAAGGGAAAAGGCTCCTTTAACAAAAAATTACATTGAAAATAAAAAATATATTGATTATGGTCTTTATGTAAAAATGAGGAGAAAATTGGTTTTGGAGTAGGATGAATATGGATTTTTATGAGGATTTAAAAAAGATGGACGCTCTTGCAAGAATTAATGTTGAAAAAGTAATAAATGGCTGGAAGCCTGGAATATATTTAAAATATGATTATAATTCAGGTAATGATGGTATAAAAATTGAGATAAGAAGAGATGGACATGCACACGGTGTTATTTATAAAAACGGCGTTCGTAAATTTTATGATTGGAGGTTAAATAAATGAGAAAGGTTGCAGTTATTGGTTGCGGCCAAACAAAATTTGACGAACATTGGGATAAATCTTTGAGAGATCTATCTACTGAAGCAGGTATTTTGGCTATAGAAGATGCAGGCATTGATGGGAAGGATATTGAAGCATTGTATATTGGTAATATGTCTGGCGGAAGGTTTATTGGACAGGAACACCTAGCTGCTTTAGCTGCTGACCAAGGTGGTCTTCTTCCTAGACCAGCTACTAGGGTCGAGGGTGCATGCGCATCTGGTTCATTGGCTTTTAGAAATGCTTATATATCAATAGCGTCTGGCTTGTATGACATTGTTATAGCTGCTGGCGCTGAAAAAATGACTGATATAAAAGGTCCTGATGCAATAGCTGCTTTAATGGGCGCAGGTGATAGTGAATGGGAGTCATCTATCGGTCTTACATTTACAGGTCTTTATGCACTAATGGCAAGGGCACATATGCATAAATTCGGAACAACAAGCGAACAATTAGCATTATTTTCTGTTAATAATCACAAAAATGCAGCACTCAACGAAAAGGCTCAATTTCCTTTTCCAATAACAGTTGATGATGTTTTAAAATCACCTATGATAGCCGATCCTCTTCATCTTCTTGATTGTTCACCAATAACAGACGGTGCTGCTGTGGTTGTTTTAGCAAGCGAGGATGTTGTAAAAAAATTAAAAATTGAAAATCCTGTATGGGTTGTTGGTTCTGGCCAAGCATCAGATACATTAGCATTACATGATAGAAAATCGTTAACAGAAATGTTTGCAACAAAGGTTGCTCTACATAATGCATTAAAGCAAGCTAAGATAGACATAAATAAAATAAAATTAGCTGAAGTTCATGACTGTTTTTCAATAGCAGGATTGATTGCTTTGGAAGACCTTGGTTTTTGTGAAAAAGGACAAGGTGGTAGGTTTATTGAGGATGGTAATATTGAGTTAGGTTCAACTGTCTCGGTAAATACTGATGGTGGTTTAAAAGCAAAAGGGCATCCTGTTGGCGCCACAGGTATATCACAAATTATAGAAATTGTCGAACAGCTGCGCGGAAGAGCTGGAAAGCGCCAGGTAGAATCAGATTATGGTCTTACTCATAATGTTGGCGGAACAGGCGCTACTGTGGTTGTAAATATATTTGCTAAGGAGGTTTAATATGTTTAGATCAAGTGTACCGTTGTTATGGAGATTGAAGAAAAGTAAATATCGCTTGGTTGGAACGCATTGTAGCTCTTGCAATTCTATATATTTTCCTCCTAAAACATTCTGTCCTCAATGCAGGCGAAGTGGAAAAATTAAAGAAATTTTTCTATCTGGAAAGGGTAAGATAGTTTCTTTCACAGTTATAAGAGTCGCGCCTAAGGGGTTTGAAGATAAGGTTCCTTATGTCATTGGAATTATAGAACTAGAAGAGGGTGCTTTAATAAGCGGAGAGATTGTGGGTAATATAGAAGATATTAAAATAGGTAAGAGTGTTCATAGTGTTTTCAGAAGGATAATGGAGGACGGCCCTGATGGTCTTATTCACTATGGATTTAAGTTCGAGTTAGATGATTAATTTTTTCTAAGTAGTTTTGCAATAACCATATCTACCATTCAGGTTGTCTAAAAAACTTGAATGATAAAAATCAGTTGAAAAATGGTAATTTCTCATTTTTTACTCAAGGAATTTCTGCTCTCCTGAATTCTGATTGCAATTCATAATGCTTTTTTACCTTATAAAAAAGCTTTTCATTTTTATGGAGAACCTATAAGATTGAGAAACAAAAATTCATCTTTTTATAACAATGTTATAGTGTTAACTAATTTTTTCAAATTTTCTTTTGTTGTTTTATAGAACACTAACCCCTTGTTTTCTTATAAATCTCCATTTGAAATTAAGGTTAAGATTAAAAGTGATTAACCTATATTTCTTATAACAATGTAATAATTTTATATTTTGATTGATTTTCATATGAAATTTACTCCAAAAGAAAATATGGGGTGATGTTAGAACAGAAAAATATATTTTACTAACCTACCTTTCTTATAGAGAAAAGTATAAATACTTTTCAAAAGAAATATAGGTATACTTTTTTATAGTTTGGGGTGTGGATTGTGGAAAAAATTTTAAGTAATAAAATTATGAATAATAATATATTTTTAAAACATCTATCAAGTCCATCTATATTCAAAGACAAAAAAGTACTTTCTTCTTCCTTTGTTCCAGATCAAATTTTACATAGAGAGCAAGAGATAGAAAGCTTATCAAAGATACTAGCTCCTGCATTAAAAGGTTATCAACCAAACAACATCTTTGTTTATGGAACAGTGGGCACAGGTAAAACAATAACAATAAAATTTATACTCAACCAGTTAAAAGAAATAGAAAAAACAAAAATCAAAACAATTTATATAAATTGTAAAATGAAAAAGGTGGCAGATACAGAATATAGATTGTTTGCTCAACTATTGAAAGAACATGGAGTAATTGTTCCTGATACAGGCCTGCCAACAGATGTTTTATATAGAAAGTTTTTTGATATAGTAGAAAAAGAGGAAAAAATTGTAATAATAGTGCTTGATGAAATAGATGCCTTAGTTAACAAGGTAGGTGATGAATTCTTATACAATTTAACAAGAATGAATTCAGAACTAAAGAGATCGCAAATAACTATTATCGGCATTACAAATAATTTATCATTTAGAGATAATCTAGACCTTCGTGTAAAATCTTCCTTAGGAGAAGAAGAGGTATTATTCAAACCATATAATGCATTGCAGTTAAAGGATATTTTGAAAAAAAGGATAGAAGAAGGATTTAATCCTGGCGTTGTTGATGAGGCTGTTTTAAACAAATGTGCAGCTATTGCAGCACAAGAACATGGAGATGCACGCAGGGCATTAGATTTGATAAGGGTTGCAGCTGAGATTGCCGAAAGGAATGGTGATATAAGAGTTAGAGAGGAACATGTTGATATTGCAGAACAGAAATTGGATATGGATAGGGTTATTGAGACAATCAAAAGCCAACCAAAGCAATCGCAGGCAGTTTTACTCGCAATAGTTAACTCTGTTTGTAACGGTGTATGTAATAATACAAAAACAGTATTAACAGGTGATGTTTTTGAAGCATATCAAAAAATATGTGCTAAAAACAACATCAATGTTTTAACACAGAGAAGAATAAGTGATTTGATAAGCGAACTTGATATGCTAGGTATAATAACATCTAAAATTATTTCAAAAGGGAGATATGGCCGCACAAGGGAGATAACACTTGCGCTGAGTAACGAGGTTTTAAATAAGGTTCGTCTGGTTCTTCAAGAAAGATTTGAAAGTTGAGAGTAATGGATAAGAAAGAGATAGTAAACCTATTCATGAATAAAGGTCTTCTCTTAACACCTTCAGCTCTCTCTTTTTTAGAGGAAAAAAGCAACGATATTATTGAATTGTTGTCAGAGAAAAAATATGAAAAAGATATTTTAACAGAAGCAGATTTTAGACTACCATCAATAATAATATTAAAAAACATTACACAAATACCAAGAGAAATAACAACAGAGGACTTTATTTCTTATTATACAGACAAATATGAAAAGATGAAAGCTATCATAACAGAACGTATTAAGAAAGATTTTATTTCATTAAACAAGATTGATAATTTTCGGAATGAAGTTTATGTTATAGGTATTGTAAAAGAAATAAAACAAAAAGATGATAAAACGATAGTTGAAATAGAGGATTTGACTACATCGGTTCCAATTATTTTTGAGGAAAAGGTTGAATGTGAGTTAGACGATGTGATTGCTGTTCATGCTGTAAGTGCAAAAAATATTATGTTTGGAAAAAAGATAATCTATCCTGATGTTCCTATAAGACAACCGACAAAAGGGTTTGGTAGTGCTTGTTTTATTTCTGACCTTCATTTAGATGAGGCACCTATAAAAGATTTCTTAGTATTTGTTGATTGGTTTAATCAGCAAAAAATAGATTATCTTTTTGTTGCTGGAGACATTGGTGATTTAAAGGCGTTTGAAGAGGCAGTAAAAAATATACATACAAAGACATTTGTCATTCCTGGCAACGCAGATGACAAAGAATATCCAGGACTGCCTTTAGAGTTTTCAAGCAAAAATATAGTTTCTCTCAGCAATCCATCAGTTATTGAGGTAAATGGAATAAAGGTATTAATTATTCATGATAAAAACGATGTCATGACTATGTTGAAAAAACGCCATCTAGGAAAGCCAACAAGAATATTTTCAAAAGACTACCTTGTATTAGATATAGTTCCAGACATAGTTCATTATGGACATACACACGAGCCGTTTGTGACAAACCACAAAGCAGTGACCTTTGTCAACAGCGGTTCTTTACTCTCTTCATTCAAACCAGTTGTTATTAATTTTGAAAACAGAAACGTTGAACAAATCAATTTCAAAGCAGAGTAAGGTTGAATGCAAAAATCATAGGGAATTACCTGATTACTATCTCATTCTCTGTAATAATAGCTTTGTAGAAAACTGATAACTAATTCAGATTCACATAAGTTTTTGATTTTCAAAAATTTCATTATCGCTTTTCTAATTCATAAGGCACAACTTCTGATATCAACTTTTTTAGGCTCTCTATAAAAGTTGAATGAAAAGTTTTTTTCTATAAGGTGTGGTCATATTCTTTATTGTAATTCATTTGTATAGAATAAAAGTATTATGAGAAAAATCACAATTGAACAGATTTTTCAATCTGCTTTCTGTAATTGAAACCATTTTTACCATTCAAGTTTTGTAGACAACCCTTTTTTGCAAAACCGAAAGATGAAAAAGCGATATCTTTTTAAAAGCTATATTTAATATTTTTAGAGGTGAAAAAGATGGGAGAAGCGCTTGTGGTTAAGAGCAAAATAAAAGCATATGCAAAAAAGAAAAAGGTAAGAATCAGCGGTGACGCATTCAAAGCAATAGACAAGGCAATAATATCTATGATAGATCAAGCAATCGCAAGAGCGAAGGCAAACAGAAGAACAACAATAAAACCAGCTGATTTGTAAAATATTTCTTTTAAATTTTTATTTTTCTTTTAATTCAATTATCGCCCTAGCAAGGTCGTTATTTAATTCTTCTAACTTTGCAACAACCTCTTCACGTGATTTTCCTGTTTTTTCCATAACCATTTTAATATCATCCTCATTCACACTTATAACACGAACAGAGCCGGTCACCTGATATGCGTCCTGGCCCATGACATTTGTTAACATTACAGTCGGATTTTCTATTATAATTTTTTTGTCTTTGCATTTTATTATTACTTCTTCTGCATCAATCATTTCTGTCTTTATTCCCATTTTTTTCATCATCTTTTCTATTCTTCCTTCAAACACATTCAACACCAATTTAAATGATTCTATCAATAATTTTTTATGTTGTTATCTATTTTAATATTTACTTTAATAGGAATTTGCCTTGGTATTTTTACAGGATTAATTCCAGGAATTCACCCTAATACTGTTGTTGTTATCATTCCATTATTGTTATCTTTTGGTATAGAACCGTTGTTGTTGCTTTCAATGGTTTCTGCCATGGCTGTCACAAGCGTAATAATAGATTATATACCTTCCATACTTTTGGGTGCTCCAGAAGAGGGAAACGAACTCTCAATTCTCCCAGGTCATAAAATGCTTATGCAAGGCTATGGATATTCTGCAATTAAACTTACATCAATAGGCAGTATAGGCGCAATTATAACAATAACTCTAACACTTCCTTTAATAATAATACTACTTCCACCTCTTTATTCAATCATAAATCCAATAATACCTTTCCTCCTAATCCTAGTAGTTGTTTTAATGATTCTTCTAGAAAAAAAGAAAGTTATTGCGCTTCTTTGTTTTGTTCTTTCAGGTGCGATTGGAACACTTTCAAGCAAACTACCGATAAATAACACATTGATACTTTTTCCATTACTTGCAGGGTTGTTTGGTATGAGCGTACTTGTTTTGCAAATAAAACAAAAAACAACAGTGCCTGAGCAGAGCAAAAAAGAAATAGATATTTCTAACAAAGAGATAAAAAAATCTATTCTTTCAGGTTCTTTGTTTGGTATAATATCAGGATTTCTTCCTGGTGTTGGTTCAAGCCAGATGGCAGTTTTTTCTTCTTTAAAAAGAGATGAAAAATCTTTTCTCATATCCCTAGGCTCAATAACTGCTGCAAACATAATATTATCTTTTTTTACAATATGGTTGATAGGTCATGCGCGTTCCGGGGTTGCAAAATCTGTAGAATTTGTAGGAATAAATTTTAACACATCGTTGCTTATACTTGCAGTAATATTGATTTCAGCAGGACTTGCTGTCTTTCTTACATTAAGAATATCAAGGCATTTTATTAATTTTATAAGAAAGATAAACTATTCTAAGTTGAATTTATCTGTTTTAATTTTCATAAATATTATTATATTTATCATGACAGGAGTTATAGGACTTTTACTTTCATGGTTATGTTGTTGTTTAGGATTGTTCGCAAATTTTACCGGAGTCAGACGAAGCCACTTAATGGGAGTTTTGATATTACCAACAATTCTTTTTTACCTCGGTATACTGATATAATTCTGTAGAAATTTGTTTAGCGGAGTTGCTTAATATTTTATATGTATAAAAAAGTTATGCCATGAAATCATATAATAAATTTTCTGTAAGAAATTATTAAAACATGAATTTTCAACATGCAACATATAGTTTGATTATCGAAGTTTTCTACAAATTTTCATATATCATCAAATATTTAAATGACACTACTTTTTACTGATTTCAAAAACAAATTGAGAAAGATATAGTTCACCTAAAATAAATATTTATATAATTTTTACTTCTAATGATGTTTTGATTTATATGATATTTCAATTATTAGATGCAGATTATTTTCTAAAAGAAAACAAGCCTATTATAAGATTGTTTGGTAAAGGAGAGAACGGACCAGTATGCGTATATTTTGACGATTTCTATCCTTATTTTTACGCTGAAAATTTAAATGAGATAGATGATAAACGAATAAAATCGATTGAAGAAGTAGAAAAGTTTATTCCGATAGGTTATCAAAAAAACCCAGTCAAATTAAAAAAGGTCACTGTTTACAACCCAAAAGATATTCCAATATTAAAAGAAGAATTTGAAAGACGCGGCTGCAAAACATACGAGGCAGATGTTCTTTTTAAATACAGATTCATGGTTGATCATGGAATATCAGGTATGGATTGGGTTGAGGTTGAATGTGACAAAGACCACACAAATATGACAAGCATTCCAATATTTCATGGAAGGAGTATTAAAAAAATTAACAGAGACGATCATGTACAATTGAAGTATCTCTCTTTTGATATTGAATGTATTATACTTGATCCGAACAGACAGATAGATTATTCCTTAGATCCAATAATTATGATATCAATGGCATTCAGTCCGGCATATAAAAACAAAAAAACACTCGTTCTTGTTGCCAAGCCAATTAAAAAAAATAAAGATAATGTTCTTGATTTTCTAGGAGAAAAAGAGATGCTTGAAAAATTTCTGAAAATAGTAGACGAGTATGATCCGGATGTTATAACAGGATATAACATAAATAATTTTGATCTTCCATATCTTTTGAAACGATTAGAAAAATATAAACTGAACCAGAACTTTGGGCGTGTTAAAAATAAGGCAGTATTTACAAAAACCTTTGGTCAAACAGAAGATACAATAATTGTTGGAAGAATTGTTTTTGATCCTTATCAAATTTTAAAGAGAGATCCTATGATAAGATTACAGAGATATTCCTTGGATAATGTTGCAAAGTCTTTATTAGGAGATAAAAAAATTGAAATAGACCATAAAGACATCCATACGTTATGGGAGGCAAACGATGTTGACAAACTTATTGATTATGCTGAAAAAGATGCAGAACTGGCATTAAGGCTTATATTGGAAAAAGGACTGATGGATAAATTTTTAGAATTAAGTCGTGTTTCCGGTTTACTTCTGCAAGATTCTTTTGGAGGTCAAACAATACGTATAGAAGTGAGAATACTTCATGAAGCAAGAAAAGACAATTTCGTAATTCCGAACAAGCCTGACAAAAAAGAAATAAATAGGAGAAATCTTGAAAGAGAAAAAAAAGAATTGAAAGGAGCATTTGTTCTTGAACCAGAGAAAGGATTACATGCAAACGGTTGCACACTTGTATTAGATTTTCAAAGTCTATACCCATCTCTAATTTTAGCGTATAATATCTCTCCTGATTGTGTTGTCTTTAATCCAGGATCTGAAAAAGTAACAAGATCACCGGCAGGCGTTTATTTTGTTGATAAATCTGTTAGAGAAGGAATGTTTCCAAAAATTCTTCGTAATGTTCTTGAGACTAGATTTAAGATAAAAAAAGAGATGAAAAATGCAACAGGAGAAATGAAACGCATATTGGATGCAAAGCAACAGGCATTAAAAATTATGGCAAACTCTTTCTATGGGTATACAGGATACATTAGGGCAAGGTTATATATGATTGATGTTGCCAGCAGCATAACTGCTTATGGAAGAGAGAATATTTTGAAGACAAAGAAAATGATTGAAGAAAAATTTCCAGTGAAAGTAATCTATATGGATACAGATTCAGCTTTTGTTAAAACAACAATAACAGATCTTGAAGAGGCAGAAAAACTTGGAAACGAAATCTCCAAATATGTGACAGGAGAGCTAAAAGACCTTAAGCTTGAATTTGAAAAGATATACAAGACATTTTTGATATTAACAAAAAAGAGATATGCAGGTTGGAAATTCTATAGAGAAAACGGTCAGTGGAAGGATGAAATAGACACAAAAGGAATAGAAACAGTGAGAAGGGATTGGTGTCCGCTTGTTTCAGAAACACTGGAAAATGTAATAAATATTATATTGAAAGAAGGAGATGTTAAAAAGGCAATAGCGTATGTAAAGGGAGTGTTTAATGATTTACAAAACAACAGAGTGCCAATAGAACAACTAACCGTTGTAAAAGGAATAACAAAAAACATAGAGTCATATGAAGGGACTTTGCCACATATAGAGCTTGCAAAAAAGCTAAAAAGGAGAAACCCGCAATCCCCTCCTGCAGTTGGTGATAGAATTCCTTTTGTTATAATTAAGGGTAATGATATGTTGTCAAAAAGAGCAGAAGATCCGAATTATGTTAAGGAACACAACCTGCAAATAGATTCTGAATATTATACTGAATGCCAACTCTTTCCTCCTATAGAGAGAATACTTCTGGCAGTAGGTGTAACAAAGAGCGAGATAATGGGAAACGGACATCAAGTTTCAATTCATGATATCTTTCTTGGGAATAAAAAGAAAAAAGAAGAGGTCACAGTATTAAAAGGAATAGAAGAATTTGTATGTCAAAAATGTAAAAAATCTTACAGACGCATGCCCCTTTCAGGGCTATGTGAATGTGGTGGAAAAATTGTTTTTTCCTATCAAGGCAACATTGGAGAAAAATGTGTAATTGAAAAATAATTTTCTAAAATTATTTCCAAGGATTATTCTAAAATCTTTTTTACAATTTCTCCGAATGCTGGTCTGGTTATTAAAACAGCAATTAAAATTCCCAATAGTGTTGTGATTGCAAATCCTCTTAATGTTCCAAAACCCAAAAACATGAGAGCAAGCATTGCAACTCCTGTCGTTCCAGCTGAACCGAATATTATGAAAAAGGCACGCTTTATTTTTTCTGTTAATGTAAGTTGTTCATCATATCCTTTGGCAAGAGCCTCGTCGGTAATTATTATCTGAGCATCAACACCAGTACCTATAACTATGATAATTGCGGCAATTGCAGCAAGGTCAATGGTCCAACCAATAATGGATGCAACCCCAAGAATTATGATAACCTCACTAAAAGATATTACAATTACAGACAAAACAATTTTCAATCTTCTATATCTTGCGAAAATAAGCGCAGATACAGCAAGCATTGCAGCAAATGCAGCAACTACTGCATTCTTTAGAAATCCGAATCCAAGATTAGGTGAAATTGTCTCAAGTTGTACAATCTCTATCTTTGTTGGAAGAGATCCAGACTTCAATATAGATTGTAATTTTAATTTCTCATTCTTAGCTTCATTTATTGTTGATGCATAACCTTGTATGCTTGGGTCTGTTATTGGCTTCTCTTTAAAATCAGCAGCTATATTCAACGAACTGATAAAATTGTTATCAAGATAAAATTCAATCTTACTTTCCAAATATCTCTTTCCACTTATATCCGTATAAACAGGTATGTTTTTTACAACACGATAAAATCTGTTTGCCCCTTCTTGGGATAATTGTATCTGAAACATCCACTCATACCCACCAGTAACAGCAGTTACTCTTGAGCGCTGTGGATCAAAATAAACGACCTTTACATCATCTCCACTAAATGCAAGTGCAGAGAAATTTATAATGTTTCCATATATTTTGACATGAAGAGAAATATTATCTAAAACAATATTCTTATCATCTTCTATTTCCAAACTATCTATTTTAATTTTATTATCTATTAATGAGATGTCATGTTTCTTATCAATTATTATTGAACCGCTCCCGTTTGTTAATTTAACTACAATTGGAACACGCGCTTCAAATCTACCCTGTCTTTCTAGCAAATCTTTTAATTCTTCTATATTTCCTCCTGCCATTGATATCTCAACAAAACCTTTTTTTTCGTAAAACATTGGTCTGAAAGACGCCTCTCTAAGTCCATAGACATTTATTCTTGTTGTTAATGTTGATATTATATCATCAATGGTTGCGTTCGTTGAATCATTTACAGGCTGTATTACAGCGCGAACACCACCTTCAATATCAAGTCCAAACTTAAGATTTGTTAAAGGAACATTTTTACCAATGATTCCTAAAGTCCCGTTTGCTCTTGCTGTTAGTGTTCCACGACTTGTTTCTAACTTTATTAATCCATAATATGGCTTTTTTATAAGTTCAGGAGTGGCCTTCTCTCCTTCTATTTTATAAATTATATCACCGGGTTTTAGGTTTTCCAGACCAGAAGAAATGTTTTTTTGTAGATATTCCACCAACACACCTTCAGGGTTTATCTTTGGTCCAATGGCTATAATACAAATTATTACTACAATCAACCATAACATAATTCTCGGTTTCTTTATAGTTGATTTTATTTCCATATTTTCACCGTTTTTTTGATTTCTTGGAACATTGAAAAGGCTTTTGTATGAAATCCATAAATAAACATTTCACAACAATACATAATTTATTTCATTCTTTCTTTTCGTTCCATATACATTCTCAATATTCCGGCATTGCATAACCATGTAGATAAAATATCAATCAAAACACCTATTATAATAACAACAGCTATCTCTTGTATCACAATATTATCAATTACAATATACAAGGCAAGTGCAGCAGCAACTGTTGTTAATTGAGTCATCAATCCTGTTTTCATTGCAGATTTTATTCTTTTTGGTATTTCAGATATATGAGATTTCATAAGGCGCGTTGTTAAAAGAATATCCGTATCCACAGAATAACCGATTAACATAAGCAGGCCAGCAAGTGTTGGCATTGAAAGCTTGAAACCAAGTAAAGATAATACTGCAACAGTAACAATTATATCAGTTAATGCGGAGAGTATTACAGCAATGCTTGGAACAAATGTTCTGAAAAGAATAAATACAACAATTGACATCAATATGAATGCAACAACAATTGCTATCTGCGCCTGTTGCCAGAAAACGGCACCTAAAATAGGTCCAATACTTTCAACAGTTGGTTCTCCGTTTATTTGGGCATTTGCATTTACAACATCAGCAATTTTAGTTTCATTTGCATCAACAGGCGTTTCAACTATTATATAATTTGGGGTTATTCTTACATTGTAACCAAGAGAATAGATGTTCTGAATATTTTTAATAGAGCTATATTGAAATGTTATTGTTTTCCCGCCGACAAACTCTATGTCCCTTTGAATAAATTCTCCTTTTGTTATATAATTGCTAAAGAGAAATGCGATAGATATTATTAATAATATCAACGGGACAAATGTTAATAATTTCCATATTTTCATGCTATCACATTGTTTTTTACTTTTTAATTCTTTCTTGCTATACTTAAATAATGTATGATGTAATAATAGTGGGTGCCGGTGTTGCCGGCTGCTATCTTGCTCAGAGATTGCAAAACCTAGATTTAAATGTTCTTATTTTAGAAAAGGATAAAAAAATAATTTTAAAAGATTCTGGTATCGTTTCTTTGAAGTTTCTTAATTTTTTTCCAGAAGAATTCATAAAAAATGAAATATCTAGAATAGATTTTGTATCACCATCTGAAAACATATTATCGCTTCAATCGCGTAAGCCATTTGCATTAATCATAAAAAGAAAAAAATTTTCAAGAGATCTAAGAAAGAATTTAACTATAAAATATGAAAGAGTTGAAAAAATTAAGGATAGGAAGATTTTTACAAATAAAAATGAATATGAATATAAAATGCTGGTTGGAGCAGATGGAGCAAATTCTGTAGTTGCAAAATATATTGGAAGTCAGACTAGAAATGTAGTTGGGATGTTTTCATTTTCAAATAAAATTAATTTTTCAGATATAACGGTCTTTCTTAATAAAAATTTCTCTGATTTTTTTTCTTGGGTCATTCCACAAAACAAAGAGTGTGGTCTTATAGCAAATAAAAATCCAAGAAAATGTTTTGAAAATTTTAAGAATAAATTGAACTTGCCTTTAAGAAAGTTTTATGCTTTTCCAATACCGCTTGGCTATACAAAATCATATGCAGATAATTGCATTTTAGTTGGAGACGCATGCGGTTATACAAAACCACTAACAGGAGGAGGAATAATTTTTTCTCTTATCTCATCAAAATATGCCAGCGAAATAATATTTGAAGCATTTAAAAAAGAGAGATTTGATTCAAAGTTTTTAAAAAGATATGAAAAATATTGCTTGCCGATAAGAAAAGAAATAGAAAGACAGTTATGGATTAGAAATTTTTATGAAAGATTGACAAACAAAGATATAGATTATTTGTTCAGAGAATTTTCGGGAATAAAATTTAATAATATTGCAGAAAACTATGATAATCTCAGTAATCTTGCAAAATCAATTCCCAAATCAAAGATGCTAAAGGCGTTTTTCAAAGTAATTTTTTAAATTTTTTAAAATCTATAACTTTGCTGAGATAGATAAATGCCAATCCACCGAGGAATAAACTATACCAGATTGTTACAAACCTTGCCAAAAGAATAGATGCTGTTGCTGTAGATGTTGTAACACCGAACATTCCTAAAAATATTATCATTATTACTTCAAATGAGCCAAGACCACCAGGCAGAAAACTGACAATACTTATTAATAATGCAAAAGAAATTAAAGATATTGTTGCAATAAATGAAATATTAATTTCAAATGCAACAAAAATCAAATAAAAACTTACTGCATCCAAAATCCAAGCAATCAATGTTAATATAAATGATAATATTAATGACATTCTAAGAGTTTTTGTTTTATAAAAATTTTTCATGAAATCATCTGAGATATTTTTAAGAATAGGAAATTTTCTTAATAATCTTATAATTTTAAACCCAAAATTTTGGAATTTCATCACAGCAACTATAACGGCAATCAGTGCTATGAAAATTATTATGCTTAGAATACCAAGATAAAAGAATTTTGTTCCAATAGAAATAATATTTATCGCAGCTACAGAAAAGATAATAAGAATAATGACATCTATTATCCTCTCCCACATTATTGATTGAAGGGAAGTTGAGACAGGTGTGTTTTTTCTCATTTTCAATAAGATAGATTTTATTGGTTCTGCAATCTTTCCAGGAGTTAGATTACTTACAGCCATGCCAAACAGCTGTATTGGCCAAAGCTCTGAAAATGAAACATTTTTCAAAAGAACTTTCCATCTCAAAACCCTGATAAATAAAGAGATAGTTGAAATGATAAGACCAGCTATGATATAGATAGGATTTATTTTTGCCATCGCGTTTATCAATTTAACAGGGTCAGAATACCATATTATTGCAGCCAGTATTAGCAAACTCAATACAAGTGATATAATTTTTTTAGCCATACAAATCACACATAACTCTTTAATAAAATCATTTTTAAACCTTTTATTTGCTGATTATAATTATGAACATAACAATAATGATACCAACATATAATGAAAGAGAGAATCTACAGAAATTAATTAATTCTATATATTCTGTTTGTAAATCAAATAACATTAAACCAGAATTTATTATAGTTGATGACAATTCTCCTGATGGAACAGGAGAGATTGCAGAACAACTTAAAAACAAATATAAGAAAAAATTCAGGATGCACATCATTCATAGAAAAGAACGTGGTCGAGGAACAGCAGGAATAGCAGGCTTCAAGCTAGCAATTCAATTAAAAAACAAATACATAATTGAGATGGATGCGGACTTTTCTCATGACCCAAAATATATACCTGATTTTATAAAGGCTATTAAAAAATATGATGTTGTGATAGGCTCTCGTTATGTTGGATTCGGTAGGATTGAAAAGAGAAGTTTTGTTAGGAATGTTGTGAGTTTTTTTGCAAATATCTATATTCGCGCAATGCTTGGAATGAAAATAAGAGACATGAGTTCAGGATATAAATGTTATAGAAAAGAGGTTTTGGAAAGTATAGATTTTTCAAAAATAAAATCAAAAGGGTATTCAATAGGTGCAGAAATGTTATACATTATAAAGAAAAAAGGCTTCACACTTTATGAAATTCCTATAGTATTCAGAAACAGGAGAGCAGGAAAATCCAAAGCAGGAATTGGAGAAACATTGAGATATTTATGGACAATTTTAATAATCAGGCTAAGATCATGGTAAACTACCACCTAACAAGTTAGGTGGCTTTCCATAGGTAGATAATTATGGTTCACAGAACACAAATTACCAACCGCATTTGGACGCAAGAGTCCGCTTACAGGGACTTGTCTCTTGGAAATCTGGATAGAACTCAAAACGGTGGGTTCGTGAGTCTTAGTCAGCTCCAATAAATTGGATAGTCTCCTTGAGGCGACTATTATGAAAAAATTATTGAAAGACAAAGAATATCAGAAGGTTATGGCAGTATTCATAATTCTAAAAATAATAATTATAGCTATAGGAGCGCTTGCTATTTTTCCACAAAGTCAGACATGGCGAGCAGAGATTACAGGAAACAGAGTAATTGACTCGTTCTTGCAATATGATTCTTTGGCATATTTAGACATAGCAGAAAACGGTTACAATTCTAATTATCACAATGGAATTGGTAATTATGGTTTCTATCCACTATTTCCATTTTTAATAAGGATGTTTTCTTTTATTGGTTATGGTCTATCTGCATTTTTAATTTCAAATATATTATCATTCATAGCAGTTACATTGCTATATATTTTATTTAGAGAAGAATCAAAAAAAGCAATCATGTACTTTTTATTATTTCCGACAGCATATTTTTTGACAGCAGCATATACTGAATCATTATTTATAACTCTTACAATAGGAGTATTTCTTGCTGCAAAAAGAGAAAAATGGTTCTATGTAGGTATTCTAGGATTTCTTGCTGCAATGACAAGAATACAAGGTGTTTTCTTAATTATTCCTGTTTTATATATGTATTATAAAAAACACCTTTCAAAAATTTCAATAAACAATTTAATCAAAGCAGCTAAATCAACAAAATTAAATGTTCTTTTTCTTTTAATGATTCCAGCTGGTTTTGCTGTATTCATGCTCTATCTTTATTCTGTTACAGGTGATATCACGATTCATTTTAAAAATCATCTAATGTATGGCAGATACTTTTCAATGCCATGGGTAGGTATAATAAATGCATTAGCGATGTTACCATCAGGATTATTTTCCTTCATCTATAATGGATTCAATCTTTTCATATTAATTTTCTTTGCAATTCTGTTATGGTTTTGCTGGAAATTTTACAGGATTCATGAATATACAATTTATTTTTTAATAAGTTTTCTTATTCCGCTGTTTACACCAACGTTACAGGCGTTTTCGAGATTCATGCTACCAGTTTTTCCTGCATTCATTGTGATGACAAAGTTATCCGAAAAGTATGATTATGCTTTAAAAATAATTTACATATTATTTACAATAGCTCTCTTTGCGTTTACAGTCTGGCATGTCAATGGTGGATTCAAAATTCCAGGCTTCAATTAGGCTTAAATCCTTTATTAAAAATTAATCCTAATGTGATAGGATGGATTATAAGTCATTTCTAAAGAAATACTGGCCTGCTATTGCAATATTGATTATAATAATCCTTAGTATCTATGTGAGAACAATAGATTATAGATGGCCATATCTGCGTAATATTGATTCTTATACATTTTATAGACAGATGGATGAAATAGTCGCAAATGGAGGAGTGATGCCTTCATTTGATAATTTAATGCTTGCTCCAGATGGAGCACCGAGAAAGGTTGAACTTTTCCCTTATCAATACCTAGGCGCGTACTCTTATATGTTTGTTCGTATTTTTGCCGATATTCAGCTCTGGCAGTGGTTAATATATCTCCCAGCAATTCTTGCTTCACTGATGGCAATACCAATGTATTACATAGGAAAAATTTTGTATGATAGAAGAGCAGGAGTGCTTGCGGCATTTTTTGTTGTTTTTGACATATCAAATATCTCACGTACCTTAGGAGGAGACCCTGACAGCGATGCAATAGTTTTATTATTCCCATTAATTGTGATGGCTGTTTTTCTCTTTACATATAAATATATTGAAAAAGAGAAACTGAACAAAAAAGCAATTTTATTTTCAATAATAACAGGAATTTTGCTTGGTTTGTGGGGTCATATCTGGGTTGGTTACTGGTATGTAATCTGGCTAATAACAGGTATGATAATTCTGAAATTTCTTATTGATTACATGAGAACGAAAAATCTTAGACAAGAATGGCAGAATATCAAACATATTATCTATTCATATATTATAATGATAGTCATAATGTCTTTGATATTGGTTCCGTTTTTTGGGTTATCTAAGATAGCAAATGCATTTACAGGACCAATTGAGTTTCAGGATATAAAGAAAGACACAAGTATTATGAGTGGTGAAAAAACAATCTTTCCAAATGTCTATGTTTCTGTAGCAGAATTACAGGAATCAGGAGGAATTAAAGATATAATATTAAGAACAACAACGCTGCAAGGACCGCTATTATTTATTTCACCATTCTTCTTAATGATTTATGCATTAATTTATTTATTATATTCATATTATAAAAAGAAACAACACCTTGATACTGCAATTTTATTATTGATATGGTTCCTTGGGCCTCTTCTTGCTACAATAATTGCAGTTAGGTTCACTGTTTTGTTTTCAGCACCAATGGCAATAGGTTCTGCAATAATTTTAACTAAGTTATGGAGAATGGCAAGAGGAGAGGATGAAAAATTTGAAGATTAGATTGGTGATATTATGGATGAAAAAGACAAAAGGCTTGTGATGTTGGCAGCAATATTCATACCAATAATTCTTTTGATATTTCTTGAACAATATAGCTATATTTCATTCATAGCTCTTATTATGATAATTGCCATCCTTTATACAACAAAGAATATTAACAAGAGAGAAACCTTTGTAATATTTTTACCTTACTTAATATTTTTTATTGCGTGGTTTGGTTTTCTTCTTCCAAGCATTGATATTGCAAAAGGTCAGGGAACTGTTTTAGATGATGCGTGGTTTGAAGGATTAACTTGGATTAGAAATAATACAGAAGAGTGTTCAATTATTGCAACATATTGGGATCCAGGCCATCTTATCACAGGTGTTGCCAGAAGGGCTGTAATATTTGATGGAGCATCACAAAGTACATTAAGAACTTATATTGTTCCAGGAAATCTTTCAGAAGATGAGATAAAAGATATAGCTGCAACCGATCTCTATGTTGCTAAAACAAAATTTAATACAACATTAAATGAAGTTGTTACCGAGATAACAACAGCAAGAATAAAAGACATATCAACAACATTATTTACAGATAATGAAACACAGGCAATAAAGATTTTGAAGAGATATAGAAATAATTGCACAATGTATTATCTTGTTTCAGGCCTAACATCAGTTAGCGACCTAATAAGAATTAGTGGATGGTGGTCATACTTTTCTACATTTGATCCTGTTAATAAAGGAACACATTACAATTATCTAGTATTAACGCTGTCACAGATGAAGCCGATTGTTTCTGAAAACATAGTTTCATATGAATATGCTATATCAGCCAGTCAAAAATTTGTTTTATATGAACAAAATAACACACTGCGCCCATATTTCCAAGCACAGAATCAGTTTCAGCCAGTTGAAAAGGTATTTTTCTTTGACAATACAGGAACACCTCATCTTATAACACAAAATGAAGCAGAAGTCAAAGGAATGCTCTGGGTTTTCCCGGGCAAAAGCGCATTAATATATATCCCGCCACAACTTGAGAATTCGCTATTTACAAAATTATTTTTATTTAATGGAATGAATCTTGATGGCACACCAGTAAAAGGATTTGAATATGTTAATGGTTGGCCATCGAACAGCTGGTTCAAGGAGGTAAGGTTATACAAAGTCAACTTCAGTAATTTAACTAGTTAATTCAATAAATAAATTAAGAAATTCTTGAAAAATGCGCAAGGAACATTTCGCAATAAAAAGACAATAATGCAAAATAAGCAAAGCTTGTTGAGCTTTCAGAGAGCTATTGAAAATATTCGTGGGTTACAAAGGAGATTTCATTTACTTGAATTTTTTATAGTAAATCTTTGAATTACATCAGTTTTTCATATTCTCTGGCAATCCTCTTTACAATCTTATCCCAATCATATTGTATCGCAGTCTTCCTTGCATTTATTACAATTCTTTTCCCAGGAGAGATTGCTTTTTCAATAGAGCCTGCTATAGATTCCGGACTACCAATCTCAGCAAGAAAGCCGTTTTCTCCGTTTTTTATATAGTCACTGGGCCCTTCTGTTGCAGTTGAAACAACAGGCGTTCCAGATGCCATTGCCTCTAGAACAGTTATACCAAAACTTTCCCTTTGCGAAGGAAGAACAAAAACAGATGCCTTTTTTATTTCTTTTACAACATCTTCATGCCTTTCTATTTTTCCGGTAAAAACAATATTTTTAATATTAAGTTTTTTCGCAAGCCTTTCTAAATATTCCTTCTGATTTCCTTCGCCTACAATTTTTAATTTGTAATCTTCTTTTATCTCATTTGGCAAAAGTGAATATGCCTTAATCAATGTATCAACACTTTTTTGCGGAACCAATCGCCCGACATATAGAATTGTTTTTTCTTTTTTCTTGGATTTTATTTTATCAAGATATCTTACATCAATACCACTTTGTAGAACTTCAACCTTATTTTCTGGTATACCTAATATTTTTATCATCTTTCTCTTCAAAGAAGAATTCAATGTAAGAATCCTATCATAAGGAAGTTTTGCACTTGCTATCTCAAAAGGCAAACCAAATATAGCTGCCTTTCCAGAATACATGTCATACCATTCGAGAAGGTATAAATCATGAATTGTTGCAATAACTGGTTTTTTTATCTGTTTTGCAGCAAGATAGCAAGGAATTAGAGACAGATGCCCGTTTGCATCAACAATATCATATTTTTTTATTTTATTTTCTTTAACAATTTTTCTATAAAGGTTAAACAAATAAGATAAGCAGAATGCATAGTTCCTTTTCGGCGGATTTATTATTGTTGGAGCACTTACTTGTATTATATTTATGTCTGGCAGTTTTTCTTTTGCTGTTGATGTAAATACATCCACATCAAATCCATATTTTGGCAGGCGCTTTGCCATCTCATAAACACGTTTTTCAACACCATATAGTGGATATATGGTCTCTGTACATAACGCTACTTTTGTGTTTTTCATGTTAAACCCTCTGTTTTTATTTATTTAAAAACTTGTGCTGCTTTACCTTTAAATATGAAATTCGTTTTTATAGACCCGAAAGGGCTGACATCAGGCCTAAATACAGGACTTGGATATCTATCAGCGGTCTTGCTTAAGGCTGGCCATGATGTTAAGGTTATTGATTTCAATAATAAGCAAGGGAATGAAAACAGCCGTCTTAGTAATTGCAAGGACGCGGATTTTGTAGGCATCTCTATCAAGTCCTTTACATTAGATACCTCATTACAATTAATTAAAAAAATTCGGCAGATCAGCAGTGCAAAAATAATTGTAGGTGGCCCGCATATAACACTTGATGGAATGAATTTTATAAAAGAAAATGATGTGGATGTTTGCGTTCTCGGCGAAGGAGAAGAAACAATTAAAGAAATTGCAGAAAAAAATTTGAGAGAAATAAAAGGAATTATTTATAGGGAAGGAGAAAAAATATTGACAACAGGAATGAGGGAATGGATAACTGATATAGATAAAATACCTTTTCCAGATTATTCTGTTTTTGATTCAATAAAAAATATAAAAGATTATCCAATTGTTACAAGTCGTGGCTGCCCATATAATTGCACATATTGCAGTGTCTGCAATGTCATAGGTAGAAAATGGCGTGCAAGAAGTCCGGAAAATATAATTGAAGAACTAAAAGAGGCAAAAAGAAAATATAATATTAAGGAATTCAAAGTTCTTGATGACAATTTCACTCTTGACCTGGAACGCGTAAAGAAATTCTGTGATTTACTAATAAAAGAAAATCTAAATTTAAAATGGTCTTGTCCAAATGGTATAAGGGCAGACAGGCTTGATATGGAGATGCTTCTGAAAATGAAACAATCCGGCTGTTATTCAATTTCCTTAGGCATTGAATCATTAGATGAAGATGTTTTTGATTCAATAAACAAAGGAGAAAAACTGGACGATATAATAAATGCAATAAAAATGATAAAAAAAGCAGGAATTGAAGTTAATGGATTCTTTATTATCGGTCTTCCTGGTTCAACATATGAAAAAGATAAGGAAACAATGAAAAAAATAAAAGGTTTGGGATTGAAGTATGCTTCATGGGGAATACTTGTTCCATATCCAGGTACAAAGGTATGGGAGTGGTTGCAAAGTGAAATAAAAAATGGTAATGCAAAAATGTTAAGTGATTGGAAAAAAGGATTTCATATTGGCTTCAGACCAAAACCTGTTTTTGAAACAAAAATCTATCCAGCAAAAAAGATGATCCGGGCATATTATATAGCAAACATAAAATTCCTCGGATGGAAGATAATACCTTATGCTTTAAAAATATTTTTTAAAAGTCTAAAGTGATTATATGAATATATCAATAGGAATAGTAACATACAACCGTCCAGAAACATTGAAGCGTGTTTTAGACAGTCTAAAAACTCAGACAAAAAAGCCATTAGAGATTATAATAGTTGATAGTAGCGAAGATAATGAAACAGAAAAGCTGGTGAAAAAATACAAGAAAATAAAATATATACACACAAAAAATAGAGTCTATCAACCAGCGGCAAGAAATATGATTTTGAAGAAATGCAAAGGAGAGATTATTTCATTCTTGGATGATGATGCTATTCCAGAAAAAAAATGGCTAGAAAATGTAGAAAAGGGATTTGTTGAGTTTGATGTTGTTGGAGTCACTGGTCCTGCACTAAATACTGATAATGATTTGAAGCCAACAGAAAAGATAATTAGAACAAATAAAAATCAAAATTATTTCACATCTTCAGGCGATATTCGCTGTGAAGCAAGGAGATGGATACCATCTAAGCCAGTTTTTTGTTCTATTATGTTAGGAGCAAATATGTCTTTTCTTGTTGAACCACTAAGAGAGATAGGTTTCGATGAATTTTATGGTAGAGATGCTGCAGTTAGGGAAGAAACAGACCCTCAAATAGCACTGATAAAGAAAGGATACAAGTTTGTTTATGTTCCCGGTGCATTAGTCTATCACCTAAAAAATCAAAAAGGCGGAATAAGAGCAAATCCTAAAGGTAATTATTTCTTCTGGGCAGGTGTAAACCACAGGCATCTTGCTGATAAATATTTTCCTAAATGGAAATCTAGATTATCATGGATTTTTTGGTCAATTAATCCACCTTGCCTGTGGCTTTGCGTAGCATTAGCAATAATCAGAAGAGATCCATCTATTTTGAAATGGCATAAAGGGTTGTGGTATGGATAAAGAACTATATAAGAAAAAATATCAGAGCGATGAAGAAGTTTCTAGTTATTCAAATATATTTTCAAGTCCATCTGAAAAGATGATAAGCGAACTAGAGATTTTCATTCTTAATGATGTTGTTAAAAAACTGATTAGAAAAGAAAGCTATCTTGATGTTGCATGCGGTTTCGGAAGAATAGCGAAAGCACTTTCAAAAAATTTTTCAAAAACATTTGCTCTGGATTCCTCTGAGAATATGTTGAAGACAATAAAATCTAGTAAAATAAAAACTATTTTATCAGATGCTTCAAATTTACCATTTCCTAACAAAACATTTGATTTCATAACATGCTTTAGATTTATTATGAATGTTCCGAAGTCAGATAGACTTAAAATATTGAAAGAGATAAATAGGGTAATGAAAGACGATGGTATATTCGCCTGCAATCTTCATATTAACAGATATTCTGCAAGAGGTATTGCAACAATAATAAGAAATGCAGTTACTAAGCAAAAACAACCTAATATGTCTTATATGCAGATAAAAAAAGAACTAAAGAAATCTGGATTTGAAATATCGAGTTTTTATGGTATAAAGATATTACCTTACTATGGAAAGTATATATTTTTCAAATATAATGCGCTATTTAGTGTAGAAAAGCAACTATCAAAGAGTCCACTTAAATTTTTTGCAGACGGATATGTAATTATATGTAAAAAAGTGAATAATATATGTGGCCAATAGAAGAAAGGATATTTTTCAGAAAAATGACAATACCATTAGCCAGAAAAATGAAAAATTCAAGAATAACACCAAACCAAATTTCAATAATAGGATTTATTTTTTCTTTGTTATCAGGTTTTCTTATTTTGCAAAATATTTACATCTTCACATTACTCTCATGCATTACTCTTTATTTTTCTTATTTCTTTGATAAGCTAGATGGCGATCTTGCTAGAGTAAAGAAAATAAGTTCAGCTTACGGAAATTGGTTCGAGAGTATTATTGACAGAGCTGGAGAAATAGTGTTAACAATTTCTATAATTTATACCACAAAAATATATACAGTTCCAGTAGGCTTGTTAGCAGGATTATTGGCGCTTGTATTTCCACTGCTATTCTATTACTACAATGAGCTATCAAGGTCGATAGCCAGAGATAAAAAATCAGTAGGTGGTTTTACCTATGGCTATACCAGAGGACGACATTTCATTCTTTTAATCATATGCGCGTTGTTGAATAGACTTGATATATTCCTATATGTGATGAGCCTAGGAATTTTATATATATTCATTCTATTTTTAGTCAAGTTTACTGAAGTAAGAAGGACAAGATAGGTGTATTAATGTATCTTATCAGAGTCGATGATTTTCCAAGACCACAAGGCAAAATGAATCTTGATAAATTTATAGAATTCAATTCTATTCTAGAAAAATACAATATTCCATATCTTCTAGGAGTTATACCCAATATGGCACTTGATGACAGAGACCCAGATAGTCAAACAAGATTTCTAACAAAAGAAGAAGTATCTGTATTAAAAAAATTAAAAAATGTCAGGTTTGCAATGCACGGCGTTATGCACAGAACATTAAAAAAAGAATATCATTCTGAATTTGTAGGGCTTGATGAAAAATCTCTAGATGAAAAAATAAAAGAAGGATTAAAAATATTTCAGTCATTAAAATTAGAAACCGATGCAATAATGCCACCATTCAACACATTTGACTTAAGCAATTTGCAGGTTTTCAAGAAATATTTCAAAATTGTAACAGGCGGGCCTGAAACAATAAAAATTTTTGGAAAATTGCCAATAGGCAATCTTGATGGAATTTTATATATTCCATCCTATGAACCATTTTACGGAAAAGGAAGGACAATATTAAATGCAGTAAAGAAAGAAGAAAAAGGAATAAAATGCATAACCTTTCATTGGGGATGGGAAGCTGATGATAATTTTACTCATGTGAAAAATATATGCATGTTGATAAAAGATAGGGTGATTCCATGGAATTTCAATATGCTGCAAACAATTTTGTATTAGATTGGATAAAAAGTGGAAAATTTTTAGATCTTGCATGTGGAAATTGTCAATTATTAGATTATGCAAAATCAAAAGGATGCGAAGTTGTTGGAATTGATATTAACCCACAGAGAAATGAAATAATAAAACATAATTTAAATAATCCATTACCATTTCAAAATGAACTTTTCGATATAGTTGCCTGTATTGATAGTCTAGAGCATGTAAAAAATGTTAGCCAAGTTTTTACAGAGGTGTATAGAGTTTTGAAGTCAGGAGGAATTTTTATTGTTACAGTTCCAAATACAAAATGGTACAAAAACCATAATCATATTTCATATTTTACCTATAAATACATGCTTCAGCTGATAAAATATTCTGGATTTGAAATTCTAGGAGAACGCCATTATGTTGAAATTCCCAAGATTCATAAAAGATTTGTTTTCAAATGGTTTCCTGAAATTTGTTTTCATTTTGTATTCAAATTGGTGAAAAAATGAAGATATGTTTTGTTATTACAAATGATCCAAAAAATATAGGAGGAACAGGAGCAGTAGTAAGCAATCTGATGAAATATACAAATTCTTCGTTAGTTTACGCAAGAGGACCTTCAATAGTTAAAAACATACTATGCCCATTTGCTACAGCAGTTAGAATAGTGATTAGAAAAAAAGACATTGTTCATGCCCATGACCATCAGGCCTTTGTTTATGCTTTATTTCCAAAAGCATTAAGAAAAAAAATTGTATTTACCATGCATGGTATGTGGAAAACTTACTTCAAGGCAATGAATGAGCACGGAATAAAGGCAAAGTTTTTAGAATTTCTTCAGAAAATCATGATAAAGAGATCAGACCACATAATAGCAGTTTCAAATTTTGTAAAAGATAATTTAATAAAATATTACAACATACCAAGTGAAAAAATAACAGTAATACATAATGGTGTTGATCTAAATAAATTCAAGCCAGCAGGAAAGCATGATAGGAATACATATATCTGGGTTGGTACCAATCCGAAATTAAAAATGCTTGATGAAGCAATAACATACTGCAGAAAAAAGAAGAAAAAATTGCTTGTTGTTGGGATAGATGGAGAAAATACATCAAATGTAAAATATTTAGGAGCAGTAGCAAATGATAAAATGCCTGAGATATATAATAAAGCGTCATTTCTTGTATTCTTTTCTAGGGTAGAAGGTCATCCACTTGTTCCATTAGAGGCAATGGCATGTGGCCTTGGTATCATAGCAAATAAAACCTCTAACATAGAAATAATACCGCAGAAAAAAGATGGGAGTTATAAAATTTCAGGGAAAAAGGCTTTGAAGATAATAAAAAAGTATGATTGGAAGAATGTCGCAAAAAAGTATATGGAAGTTTATAAGAAAGTTATGAAAATGAAATAGTGATTGAATGAAAATATCAATTATTGGAACAGGCTATGTCGGGCTTTGTACAGGGGTCGGTTTTGCAAAGCTTGGACACGATGTGACATGTATAGATGTCGATGAGGATAAAATAGAAAAAATAAATAAAGGAAAACCACCATTTTTTGAAGAAAATTTAGAAAATGAATTAAAAAAAGTATTAAACAAAAAATTGAAGGCAAATACAGATACAAAATTGATAAAAAATTCTGATGTTATTTTCATCTGTGTCGGCACTCCATCAAAGAAAGATGGAAGTATTGACCTTCAGTATATTAATGAGGCAGCAGAAGAAATCTCTGATTTTGCACCAGATAAATATTTTGTCGTAGTTGTTAAGTCAACAGTGGTTCCAAAAACCACGGAAAGCATAATACCAATTTTAGAAAAAAACGGAAAAAAAGTTGGAAAGGATTTTGGTTTGTGCATGAATCCTGAGTTCTTGAAAGAAGGAACAGCATTACATGATTTTTTAAATCCAGACAGAATAGTTATTGGCGAGTATGATAAAAAATCTGGAGATATTTTGGAAAAACTATATTCTAAATTCAATGTACCGATAATAAGGACAAACCTAAGAACAGCAGAAATGATAAAATATGCAGTAAATGCATTTCTTGCTACAAAAATATCCTTAATAAATGAAATAGGTAATATTTGCAAAAAATTAGGAATTGACACATATGAAGTTGCAAAAGGAATCGGGTATGATAAAAGAATCTCTCCATATTTTCTAAGTGCCGGTTGTGGTTTTGGCGGTTCATGCTTCAAAAAAGATAGTTTAGCATTAATAAATGAAGCAGAAAAATTGGGTTATGAACCAAAAATTCTAAAAGATACGATAGATTTGAATGAGGAACAAAAAACAAAAATAGTTTCTATTCTTGAAGAGAAAATAAAAACATTAAAAGGAAAGAAAATAGCTGTTTTAGGTCTTGCATTCAAAGCAGGTACAGATGATATAAGGGATGCCCCATCTATTGAAATAATTAAAAAACTTAAAGAGAAAGGTGCTAAAATTTTTGTTTATGATCCAAAAGCAATGGAGAACATGATGAAAATATATAGAGATATAAATTATTGTAAAAATATCGGCGAGGCACTGAAAAACGCTGACGCTTGTCTTATATTAACAGATTGGGAAGAATTTAAAAAATTAAGTAATAAGGATTTTTCAAAAATGAAGAAAAAAATCATAATAGAAGGAAGAAAGGTTTTAGGTAAAAAAGTAAAACATGAAGGAGTTTGTTGGTAAATAAAATTGAAATCTATTCAATATAACTTTGAAATTCTTTGAAAACATCTTTAGATGAAGAACTTCAAATGAAATAAAGAAATCCACGAATTACTGCCAAACAACTTTGCTCTCTGAAAATACTCGTGAGGTTACAAGCGGAATTTTATTTTTCATAGTTCCTGTTGTTCCTCTTAATAGATTGTGGAAAGAGACAAAACAACATCAACACTCTTTCATAAAAAATAGAAAATTTGTTAAAAAGGACAGGGTTTGAATTGATAGAATTTCATTACAGGTTATGGATTAAACCAAAATTTTTGGAAAGGTTTTTAGGAAATTTGTTGAGAAAGGGCGATATATTTTTCATTGCGAGAAAAGTTTAAATAAAATTTTTATGTTCTATCAATAACCTTGAAAATTTTTATGTTGTTATTTTGATAAATTTTTTCTAAATAAGATAATGATTCAAAATTGATTGTACTATTAAATTTCATCTCATTGTATCCATAAAAAACATAAGTAATATTATATTTTTTCAATATCTCTTTACTTGGTTGTAAATAAAATTTTTCATAATCAGACAGTTTTTGAGTGTAGTTAAGAACATCTAATTCTGTATAAGAACCAAGAAGTGTTTTTTTATTTGAAAATACGGGAAGCCATGTTCCAATTTCATGCGATGCAAGAACAACACCATCAGGCTGTGTTTTCAGAAAGTTCATGGCATCAAATTCTTCCCTAGGAAATCCAAACGAATAAACATCTTTTTTAAACCCATAAAAGTTTAATGTCTGTGGCGCGTTGTACATAAAACAATAGAAAAAGAATAGAGTTGGCAATATAAGAATGAATATTACAGATAGTATTTTTCTAACTGAAATTTTATACTTTTTTGAAAATTCTATTATTCCCATAGCAGTTGATATTGAAAGAGGAATCCAGAAAAATGTCAATATCTTCCCAGGCATCCAAAAAACGAGATGGTTTGGTGCAAGACAAAGTATTGCAAAAACTATTGTTGTAACATAAATAAATTTTTTCTCTTTATTTTCTTCAAACCAGGTACTATAAAGAATTTTTATCAGAAGCAAAAGTAATGGCAACTCAAAGAGCAGGCAGTAATCTTTTATAGATCTTAATCCAACATCTACCCAAGTTGTCTGAGTTAGTTGACCTATTGAATAAAGTATTATAGAAATAATCCAAAGAGCAATCATTATAACATCCTTCTTAAAATTAATTTTATTGAACAAAATAAAGAATAATGGAATTATTATTCCTACAAGCAAGGTTGGAAGAAATTCTATACCAGTTCCAGTTCTCATAGCAGCTGAATATAGATTTAGGAAATAGGGTTGTTGATATAAAATAATCCATGGAAGAGCAAAAATTCCAAGAATTATAATCAATGTGAGAATGGTTTTTATGAAATTATTTTTAAAAATAATTTTGTAAATAAAAAGTATTACAAAAGTTGCAAATCCATATAAAGGATAGAATAATGCAGTTAATCCCAAAAATATACCAGATATTATTGTTTTATTTTTAATTATATAGATTATTGAGAGCATTGCTGTTGCAAGTCCTAACGGATAATAAATATATCCAAGATAACGAAAAGCACTTATCCCGAATCCCCTCATAGGATGCGGTGTAAGGATATTTGTAGGATCAATAAAAATCATGAAAATTAAATAAAAAAAGCCTCCAAGGCCTGCACAAAAAACATAGACGAACATATTGATATTTGCATCAATTTTTAATTTCTTTTCTATGAATTTAAAAAAATTATATGCAACCAAAAGAAACAAAAACGAAAAAACAAATTTAGCAATAAGATATATTATAAATGGATCTATACTCAGTAGTAATGCCAAAATTCCGAGTGGAATAAATATAAAAGGAGGTCCAAAGACACCAGCGCCATGAAGAACATCACCATAATTTATATTTTCTATTATCCACGGACTTTGCAGATTCCAATTAACTGAGTGCATTGTTGTTAGGAGATTAGCATCATCCCAGCCACCTGTAAATACATAAGGAGTTGTTAGCATAGAAAAAACATAATATAATGGATTAAGCAAAGACAAAACTACAAATACAATTAACCATTTTTTTTCAGGCAACATATTTTAAATTTGTTTACTAACTTTTAAAATGTTATTATGAGAATTAATAATATGAAAATATCATCGAAGCAAAAATTTATCTTAATACTTATAGTAATTCTATCTCTTTTTATTAGATTATATAACCTGAATTCCGAGTCATTTGGCTATGGTGAAATTGAAACTTATCAAGCAGTTAATGAATATTTGAAAGGGAATTTTCTAAAAAATTTTTATATATTTGATAATCCACCGCTTGGAAAATATATTTTTACAGCTTTCAGTTTAATTAATCCGGTTGAAATTGGAATGAGATTAGCTTCAGTTGTCTTTGGATTTCTGGCTGTGGTTGCAGTTTATTTTCTAGCGAGAAAATTCTATGGCGACAAAACGGCACTATTAGCAGCAATATTCACAGCATTTTCTATAATTCATATACAGTTTAGTCGTTATGTTCAATTTGAGGCAATGCTTTCGTTTTTTTATGTAATAACATTTTATTTCTTTTTTGAATTTTTGGAAAAAAGAACAAACAAAAATGCAGTACTTCTTGGAATATCTTCAGCTCTAGGATTTTTGGTTAAATTTGCATTCATATATGCTATATTGACAATCATAATTTTATGCATAGTAAAAAAGTTAATATGGATAAAAAGAAAACCGACCTTTTCTTTGTTTATTGATAATAAACTTCTGAAAGCACTTATAGTTTTCATTGTAGTTTTCTTTTTGATATGGCCCAACTCGCTATATCCTATAAATACAAAAATTACAATAAATGCTGAAGGAGCCTTTGAAACACATAAAATTGATATAAATATTCCTACTTTGTTACTTGCGTTTGGGTATAGGTTCACACAGGTCAATGAAGCTGTGACAAACAGTATTTTATTATCAATTCCTGTAATAGGACATTTTTTCTTTTTCTTAGTAAAAGAAAGTTTTATTTTCATTATATTTTTCTTTCTCGGGATTTATGCAATCTTTAGGAAGAAAGAAAAGAATGACCTATATCTATTATTGATTGTTGCATTGTTTTTTATCTTTTTGTGGATCCAGAACGTGCGTTATACCTATAGATATCTAACAATAATAATTCCATTCCTAGCAATAATATCTGCCCGTGCAATTTCAATATTCAAGAAAAATATCCAATGGATTGTAATTGCAGTAATTTTTATAATAATGCTCATCTATGCACTTGTAGCAGGTCCAAGTTATGCTTTGTATTATAACGAACTCCAGCCAATTCTTAATATACCTGAGTCAGAAGGAGGATTCGGTGTTGGAATAAAAGATGTCGTAAGTAGCATAGCAAATTGCAGTTCTGTTTTAACAGATGGTGCGTATGCATTCTTAATTGAATATCATTATCCTGGATTAGCCAGCGATAATATTACGAATCCTGATTGTGTTGTTAAAGGAAGGGTAGAAAATAAAAAAGTTGATGAATTTATATCAAAAAATAATTGCAAAAAAGAAATAATAGAAAAGAATAATAAAATTTTATTTGAAATTTATAAGTGCTAATTATTAAGAAAACATCATTATGAACTAAATCTAAATTTTAATAATGTCCAGAACATATCAAAGACATGCTTGAATCTTACTTTTGATTCTTCACAATTTCTCCATTTTATTGGAACTTCAATAATTGAAAATCCATTATTTTTTAATCTGTATAGTAGCTCAACATCAAATGCAAACCCTTTTATTTTCATATGATTTATTATAGATTTCACCTCTTTTTTGAAAACCTTTGCACCACACTGAGTATCTTTAATTCCTAAATTAAAAAGAAGGTTTACATAGTTTCTGAAAATCCATCCAAGAAATCTTCTTATGATTGTTTGTTTTACAAGAAGTTTAGAACCTTTAGTTGCACGAGAGCCAATTGCACAATCATATTTACCAATATAATTCAATATTTTTTCAAATTCTTCAGCAGATGTAGAACCGTCAGCATCTGTGAAACCAATTACACTTCCTTTAGCAACCTTGAATCCTTCTATGACTCCACCGCCTTTTCCTAATCTGTTTGGAAATTCCAATAGCTTTACATTTTTCTTGCCGAAGTCTTTAACAATTTCAGGCGTTCTGTCTTTGCAACCATCGCACACAACTATAATTTCAAAATCATCCTTGTAAATTCTTTTGAAATAATTATAATAATCAAAAAGTGTAGACTGAATTCTTTTTTCTTCATTATATGCAGGAATTATTATTGACAATTTCATAGAATTAAAGGGTTTAGTAACCTTTTAAAATTTAATTCATAAATTACAAAAATGTCAGATTTAGATATTTTACTAATATTTCCTCCAATTTCGGTAAATGAAAGATATAACATAAATGTAGGAAAAGTTGGAGGACACCTGCCACCACTTGGCTTGGCCTATATAGCAGCATGTTTAGAGCAGAATGGTTATATTGTAGAGATATTAGACGCGCCTGCTCTTGAAATGGAAATAGATGATATATTAGAAGAGATAACTAAAAAAGATCCAAAAGTTATAGGTCTAACTTCTTTAACACCGACATTTCATAGGGCAGCTATTGCTGCAGATAAAATAAAAAATAAATTTCCTGAAAAAATTATAATACTCGGCGGGCATCATGCAACAATAATGCAAGAAAAAATTCTTCAACAGAACAAATCTATTGATATAGTTGTTTATGGAGAAGGAGAGATAACAACTGTTGAATTAATGGATTTGATAAAAAATAATAAAATTAATAAAGAAAATTTATCAAAGGTTGATGGCATAGTTTTTAGAGATAATGAAGAAATAATAAAAACAAAGCCACGAAAACCAATAGAAGACTTGGATTCTTTACCATTCCCAGCAAGACATCTTTTGCCTATGGAAAAATATATTCCTCTGCCAAATCAATACAAAAGAAAACCTCTTGTTCATATGATTATGATAAGAGGTTGCCCATATCAATGCTCTTTCTGTTCAAACAATCAGGTTTTTGGCAGAAAGATAAGATACCCAAGCCCAGAAAAAGCAGTTAGCGAGATAAAACATGTTATTGAAAAATATGGAGCAAAAGAAATATCTTTTTGGGATGATATGATAACAGTAAATAAAGAATGGCTAAATAAATTTTGTGATCTGATAATAGAAAATAAATTGGATATTGTTTGGTCATGCTATGCAAGGGTTGATTCTGTAACACCAGAAATTCTTAAGAAAATGAAACAGGCAGGTTGCTGGAATATTTTTTATGGTATAGAGGCAGGAGATCAGCAACTGCTTGATAATATTAATAAAGGGATAACACTTGAGCAAAGCAGAAATGCAGTAAGATGGGCAAAAGAAGTAGGCATAGAAGTTCGTGGGTCATTCATGTTATGCCTTCCCGGAGAGACGCCCGAGCTTGCAAGAAAAACAATAAAATTCGCAATAGAACTTGACCCAGATTACGCGCAATTTTCATTGACAACTCCTTATCCAGGAACAAAGTTATATGAAGAAGCGAGAAAATATGGAAGATTGGATGAAAACTTTGGTAGATATGATATATGGGAACCAGTATTTTTGCCGTTTGGATATAAAAATGAAGAAGAGGCAAAGAAGATTCAAAAAGAAGCATTCAGAAGATTTTATATAAGACCGAAATACATTTTAGGAAGAATAAAGAAAATAAATTCATTTTCTGATATAAAGAGATATATAGATGGTTTCAGATTTTTAACAGGATTTTTAAAAAAGAAAGTGAGCGAATGAAAATAGTATTTTCAACACCGGTATATTATCCTACGATAGGAGGAGCAGCTTTCTATACTCAAGAGCTTGCAGAAGGTCTTGTTAAAAAGGGGCATGAGGTAACAGTTTATGTACTCGGCAAGAAAGGAATTTTTGAAAAGAATGGTGTCATTGTTAAGAGATTTCCATCGAAACATATATTAAGAGGTTATAGATATTCATTTGAATTCTTAAGAGAGATAAAAAATGAAAATGCAGATATAATACATTCTCATCATTATGGTTATTTTCCAGCATATGCGGGTTGCAAGGCTGCTAAGAAAAATAAAATTCCTCATGTTTTTGGTCCATATTATCACCCTCCTATCTATGGAATAAAGAGAAAGTTATTATCCTCAATTTATTATTGGTTTCAAGGTAAATTTATCTTAAAAAATTCAGATGTTATTTTACCGCATACAGAATATGAAAAGGGATTATTAAAAAAAATAGGAGCAGATGAAAACAAGATGATTCTACTTCCAAACATCGTTGATGTGTCAGTTTTCAAACCATTAATAAAAAAGAAAAATAAGAAGAGAAAAGAAAAAACCGTCCTTTATGTTAGTCATATTATGGAATCTAAGGGTTATGATAAAGTTATAGAATTTGCAAGGCACAATCCTGATATTAATTTTATAATTATTGGGCACGGAGATCCACCAGATGAAGAGATAATGAGGAGTGCGGTCAAAAATAACAAGAATATAATATGGAAAAAAGATCTCAAACTAAAAGAGCTTGTTAAATGGTATAATAAAGCAGATGTTTTTGTTCTGCCATCCTATTATGAGGCATTTGGTCGTGTGATAGCTGAAGCAATGGCATGTGGATTACCTGTTGTTTCTACCCGTGTTGGTGGAATACCTGAGGTTGTTGTAGATGGTGAGACAGGCTTTCTTGTTAATTATGGAGAATGGGATGAGATGGAAAGAAAAATCAAGCAATTGCTCAATGATGATAAATTACGAAAAAAAATGGGAAGAAACGGAAGAAACCATGTAGTTAAGAATTTTTCTAAAGAAATTATTTTAAACAAGCTTGAAAGAATTTATGGATCGGTTTTATAAATTGTTTCACTGAAAATGGCGATAACTATGAAATATTTCATAACAGGGGGAGCTGGGTTTATTGGATCGAATTTGGTAGATAGATTAATGGAAAATAAAAAAAATAAGATTATTGTTTATGATAATTTGAGCTCCGGGAAAAAAGAATTTATTGAAAAACATATTGACAAAAAAAATTTTAACTTTATAGAAGCAGATTTACTAGATTTTGAGAAACTTAAATTTTCAATGAAGGGTGCGGATATCATTTTCCATTTAGCTGCAAACTCAAATATTCCACTTGGAATAAAGAATACATATTTAGATTTGAAACAAAACACACTGGCAACTTATAATGTTCTTGAAGCTATGCGAATAAATGGAATAAAGAAGATAGTTTTTACATCATCACAAACTGTTTACGGGGAGACAGGAACAAAAACTGTAACCGAAGATTTCCCAACAAGACCAATCTCTCTTTATGGAGCATCAAAACTTGCTTGCGAAGCATTAATAACTGCTTATTCACATCTTTTTGATATTCAGGCGTGGATATTTAGATTTGCTAATATTGTTGGTAAAAGACAAACACATGGCGTGATAATTGATTTCATAAATAAATTAAAGAAAAATCCAGATGAATTAGAAATCCTTGGAGATGGCAATCAAACAAAATCTTATATGCTTGTAGATGATTGCATAGATGGAATTCTTTTTGCAATAAAAAATTCTAATGATATGACAAACATATTTAATCTTGGTAATGACGATCAAATAAATGTGAAAAATATAGCTGAGATTGTTGCTGAAGAAATGCATCTTAAACCAAAATTCAAATTTACAGGCGGCATTCGTGGATGGAAGGGAGATGTTCCAGTCACAATTTTAGATACTACAAAAATCAAAAAACTTGGATGGAAACCAAGAATAAATTCAGAACAATCTATTAAAGAAGCTGTTAGAATTCTGTTAAAATATGACAGGGACTAAAAATGAAAAGAAAAAAAGCTTTTATAACAGGATGTGGAGGTTTCATAGGTTCCCATCTAGCTGAATTTTTGATAGACAAGGGATTAGAGGTATATGGAACTGTCCATGATTTTGATGGTATAAAGAATATAGAACATCTGAAAAATAAAATTAAAATAATAAAATGTGATATAACGGATAAAAACAAGTTAGATAAAATAGTAAAAAAGATAAAACCAGATTATGTTTTTCATCTTGCTGCCCAGAGCTTTGTAATTCCATCATGGAAAGATCCTGAAAAAACGTTGAAAACAAACATTTTAGGAACGCTCTATCTTCTTGATGCAATAAGAAGAGCAGGCATCGATCCTATAATAATAATTGCCTGCAGCTCAGCTGAATATGGCTTAACATATGAAAATGAAATTCCTATAAATGAAACTCATGAGTTTCGTCCGTCCTCCCCATACGCTGTTAGTAAGATTGGAGAAGATATGCTAGCTTATCTTTACTGGCAAACATACAAAATGAAAATAATTAGGGCAAGATTTTTCAATATTACAGGGCCAAGAAAAACATTTGATGCATGTTCAGATTTTGCAAAAGGAATAGTGGAAATTGAAAAAGGAAAGAAAAAAGAGCTGCTGGTAGGAAACCTTAGGAGCATTCGTGATTTCACTGATGTTCGTGATGCAGTTCAAGCAATGTGGCTGTTAACAGAAAAAGGAAAATTCGGAGATGTCTATAATATTTGTTCAGGAAGAAAAATTAGGATAGAAGATATCTTAAATAGGCTGATAGCTATTTCTGGAAATAGAATAAAGATAAAAAATGATAAAAATAAAAAAAGGCCACTTGATGACCCTATATTTGTTGGTGATAATTCAAAAATCAAAAATCTAGGATGGGAACCAAAAATTCCTTTAGAAAAAACCCTTGAAGACATGATTGATTATTGGAGAAAAGAAATTAAGTAATGAGTGAGATTATGAGTTATGCAAAAAGAATTGCTAAAGGAGGGGCAATAATATTTTTTATGACTGTTCTTGCATCCTGTACAGGATATTTATTGAGATTATTTCTTGCAAGGAATCTCAGTGTGAGTGATTTTGGATTATTTTATTCAGTTGCTGCATTTATTTCATTTTTCTGGTTATTCAAAGATCTCGGCATAGGTCAGGCAATTGTTAAGTTTATCCCAGAATATATTGTGAAAAAAAAGTATAATGAGATGAAATCATTAATAATTTTTTCTTATGGCATTCAATATATAATAGGAATTGCAATCTTTTTTCCTTTGTTTTTCTTTTCTGATTATATCGCTATAAATTTTTTTCATAACATAGCAGCATCCCCTATTATCAAAATTCTTTCCTTAGAATTTCTTATTACAGCCACCATCACAAAAAATATACTTCAAGGATTTCAGAAAATAAATTTTTTTGCAAGTATAGAATTTTTTAGAACACTGATTATTTTTATTTTATTGTTTTTCTTTATACCAATATCAGTTAGCGATGTTGCTATAAGTTATCTTGTTGCATCACTGTTCCTTCAAATTATCTTTATGTCATATATTTTTTCCCAGATTAAAAACTATAGAAGCAACATTATATTAAAAAAGTTTGATAATGTTTTCAAATTTGGATTTGCGGTATTTGTTTCCGGAATTGCAGGATGGATAATTGCTTATACTGATACATTGGTTATAACATTTTTTCGTTCAATAAAAGAAGTTGGTTTATATCAAGTAGCGCTACCAACATCTCAGTTGCTTTGGATTTTTGTGGCATCACTCTCATGGATTTTGTTTCCTGTTTTATCAGAAATGTGGGCAAAAAATCATAAAAAACATCTTTCCAAGGGAATAGGAGTTCTTTTAAAAATATCATTTATATTCATAATTCCTTTTGCTCTAATAATAATTTCATTTCCAGAACTTATTTTGAACATTGTTTTTGGAGGAGAATATAGAGAAGCAGCATTGTCATTACAAGTTCTAAGTGTAGGTGCAATATTTTATACACTGATGACAATCTTTTCAACTATACTTAATGCTATAGGTAAGCCTCAAATAAATACAAAGATAATAATCTTAGTTGCAACATTTAATTTGATATTTAATATTATATTTGTTCCTTTGTTTGGAATTATAGGTGCAGCTGTCACATCATTGCTTTCATATATAATAGGATTTTTGTTATCTGTTAACTTTAGTAAGAAATATATAACTATAAATATAAAATGGATCTCTCTTGCTAAGACATTTATTTTAGGAGTAGTTTCATTAATTTTAATTTATGTTATTAAAGGAATTCTTATTATGGACCCAATAGCAGAAGCGATAATATCGTTAATATTAATTCTCGGCTTTTATGCATTTATTATAATTTATAAAATATTGGATAAAGATGACTTTGAAATACTTAGATCAGTGTCACCCAGACTTACAGAAAAACTTGAAAGGTTAAGGTTATGATGCCAAAGGTCTCCGTTGTCATAGTTAACTGGAATGGAAAAAAATTTTTGAAGGATTGTTTAGATTCATTGATAAAACAGAAATACAAAAATTTTCAGATTATTTTTGTTGACAATAATTCTTCTGATGGCTCTATAGAATTTGTTAAAGAGTTTAAAAAATATATGAAGATAAAAATAATTAAATTGAATAAAAATTACGGTTTTGCCAAACCAAACAACATTGGTTTTGATTATGCAATAAAAACTAAATCAAAATATGTTGCAATTCTTAATAATGATACAATAGTTGACAAAAATTGGTTAACAGAGCTTGTAAAAGTTGCAGAGAGTGATAACAGAATCGGAAGTTGCGCCTGCAAAATATTAAAATTGGATGGTAATATCGACTCAGCAGGGATGTTATTTCACAAGAACTGCATGCCATCACCAAGAACAGAAGATATTAAAGAAGAGGTTTTCGGAGCTCCAGGGGCTGCAGCTTTGTATAGGGTTGAGATGTTAAAGAATATAAAACTCGGTAATGATTATTTTGATTCTGATTATAAATTTTATCAAGAGGAGTTTGATCTTTCATGGAGAGCTTTGCTCAGGGGTTGGAAATGTATTTATGTTCCGTCGGCCATAGTAACGCATATTGGCTCAGGGACAGGAAGAAAGATGCCTAATATTGTTAAATATCATTTGGAAAGAAACAGGATTTGGACAATAACAAAAAATTTGCATAAAGAATTATTTTATTATTGCCTGCCACATATAATTTTATATGAAATTATATCATTACCATTTTATATTTTAAGGGGTCAGTTTTTTGTTGTTCTAAAAGCAAGAATTGATGCATTAAGAAAATTAAAAAGATTTCTTAAAAAAAGAAAGTTAGTTCAACCTATTATACCACCAGAAGAGATAAGAAAATGGATGCGCGAAAGAAATTATTTAGAACTTTTTAAGAAAAATATTTAATAAACAAGCGGTTTCCACCACCACTCATTGTTTTTATACCATTCAACAGTTTGCTTTAGGCCATCTTCAAATTTTGTTTCAGGTCTCCAACCCAATTTTCTTATTTTTGTATTGTCAAGTGAATATCTCTTATCATGGCCTTTCCTATCAGGAACATATTCTATGTATGATTCATCCTTTCCCATAAATTTTAATATCATTTTTGTTAATTCAATATTTGTTTTTTCGCATTCGCCACCGATATTATAAATCTCGCCAGACTTTCCTTCATGCAAAACAATGTCAATTGCCTTGCAATTATCAATCACATAAAGCCAATCCCTTATGTTTTTTCCATCACCATAAACAGGAACTTTTTTACCTCTTATAAGATTTGTTATAAAAAGAGGAATTATTTTTTCAGGATATTGATATGGACCATAATTATTTGAACTTCTTGTTATAATTACAGGAACTTCGTGCGTTATGAAATAAGATCTCGCAAGAAGTTCTGCTCCTGCCTTGCTTGCAGAATAAGGGTTTCTTGGTTCTAATTTATCGGTTTCTTTAAATGAGCCCTTTTCTATGCTGCCGTATACTTCATCGGTACTGATTTGGACAAATTTTTTGTTAAATTTTCTACACGCCTCTAAAAGCACATATGTTCCAAAAATATCTGTCAATACAAAAGAACCAGCATCTATAATAGAGCGGTCTACATGGGTCTCTGCGGCGAAGTTAACAATTACATCAACATTTGAAATTAATTTTTCAACGATCTTTTTATTGCATATATCTCCTTTTACAAATTTGTATCTGTCTTTGAATTTTTTTTCAACGTCCTTTACATTATTTGGATTTCCTGCGTATGTTAGTTTATCAAGATTAATTATTTTGTAATCAGGATATTTTTCTAAAATATATCTGATGAAATTGCTTCCAATAAATCCGCATCCACCTGTGATAAGTAGTTTCATTTGATCACCAAACATCCTCTTTGCTAGATTCTGTGTCAGGGTCGTTTTTATCAAAAGGAGGATTCATATAATTTATGATATAAATAACAGTTTTTCCTATATTTTTGAAACCATGTTTTACACCTGGAGGAACACGAATGACCATGGGATTATCATCACCTATAATAAATTCATTCTTGATTTTAAATGTTGAAGAATAAGGGCGATTATCTATCAAAACAAGCTTTGCTTTTCCACCAACCACACAAAAATGATCTGTCTTCTTCTTATGAAGATGAAATCCTTTTGTCATTTTTGGAAGGCAAGTTGTAACATAAAGTTGAGAAAAATTTTTTTTATCAGATTTTATTTTATCATTACCCCTAAGAACATCAATTAACCAACCATTATAACGGCCATCTAAATCTTTTGTTATAATTTTTTTTAATTTTTTTATACCGACGCCATTAATTAATTTCATAGTTTAAATTTAATATCAATACTTTAAAAGGCTTATTTCTATTAAACTAATCATGAAAATTTTAATTACAGGCGGAGAAGGATTAGTTGGAAATAGTTTGATAGAGATAGGAAAAGGCTTCAATTTGGTTGCAACATATTATGCACCACCATCTGAGAAAAAATGTAGATTTTTACAACTTGATATTACAGACAAAAATAAAGTTTTAGATATAATAGAAAAGGAAAAACCTAACATTGTTATACATTGTGCAGCAATGACAGACGTTGATGCAGCAGAAGAAAATAAAGATATAGCATGGAAAATTAATGTTGAGGGAACAAAAAATATAGCTGAAGCATGTGAAAGAAAAAGATCTAAAATGGTTTTTTTATCAACAGATTATATTTTTGATGGTAAGAACGGACCATATTCTGAAAGTGATAAACCAAATCCTATAAACTACTATGCTAAAACAAAATATGAAGCAGAAAAGATTGTAAAACAACTGAAAGATTTTCTTATAATTCGTTCGACAGTTATTTATGGACCAAAAAGAATTGGACATAATTTTGCAACATGGCTTATTGATAAACTTGAAAAGGGAGAATCAGTTAAAATAGTTACAGACCAATATAGTAATCCAACATTTTCCTATGACTTGGCTGATAAAATATTTAAATTGATAAAAATGAAACAAAAAGGAATATTCAACGTTGTCGGTAAAGATTATGTTAATAGATATGAATTTTCAATTAAAATTGCTGATGCATTTATGCTTAACAAAAATTTAATAAAGCCAATAACAACCAAAGAACTGGATATAAAGGCAAAAAGACCATTGAAAGGTGGATTAAAAACAGAAAAAATAGAAAAACTTAATTTAAAAACATTAAGCATTGAAGAAAGTTTAGAATGGATGAAAAAAGAGATGAAAAAATATGAACAAAGTAAATGAAAGTGTAATTAGAGAAAGAATAAAAAAAATGATAATCGAATTTTTCAATATTAAAAAGAAAAAGTCTAAATTTATTCCAGGCAAAACAAGAATATTATATTCAATTGCAAACTATAATGAAGATGAAATAAATGCAATAATTGATACGCTTTTAGATGGATGGTTTGGTTTAGGTAAAAAAGCAGAAGAATTTGAGAGAATATTTTCTCAGTTTTTTGGAAGAGAAAAAGCAATTCTAGTAAATTCAGGTTCATCAGCAAATCTTTTGGCAGTTTCATCACTTTGTTCTGAACAATTTAAAGAAAAAATTAATCCTGGCGATGAAGTTATAACTCCAGCTGTTACATTTCCAACAACCTTTAATCCCATTATTCAAAATAATTTAAAGCCGGTTGTTGTCGATGTTAAATTAGAAACATATAATTTAAATGTAGATTTTCTAGAAAGTGCAGTTTCAGAAAAAACAAAGTTAATTGTATTGCCACACACTTTAGGTATTCCAAATGAAATGGATGCTATAATGGATTTTATTGAAGACCATAATATTTTTCTCATAGAAGACTGTTGTGATGCATTAGGTTCAAAATATGATAACAGACTTGTAGGTACATTTGGTATTTTTTCAACATTTTCATTTTATCCAGCACATCATATGACATTGGGTGAAGGTGGAGCTCTTTTAACAGATGATTTGATTCTAAACAAAATTGCAAGATCCTTAAGAGATTGGGGAAGAGATTGTTATTGTTCCTGGAATAGCCCGCCTGAAGGGGAATGCAAGTCAAGATTTGATTTCAGAATTGACAATATACCATATGATCATAAATATATTTACAGCAACATTGGATATAATCTTAAACCTTTAGAATTACAGGCAGCAATGGGGCTTGAACAAATTAAAAAATTACCAGATTTTATAAAATCTAGAAAAAGAAATTTCAATTTGTTATATAATGAGATTAAAAATTATGAAGACTTTTTTATTTTGCCAGAAGTCCCAAAAAAAGCAGATGTATCATGGTTCTCTTTTCCATTGACATTAAGAGACAATACCCCATTTAACAGACAGGATATCATAAGATTTCTTGAAAATAATGGAATCCAGACACGGTTAATATTTGCAGGTAATATATTAAGACAACCAGCTTACAGAAATATTAACTGTAAAAAAATAGGCGATTTAAAAAATTCAGACAAAATAATGAAAGATAGTTTTTTTATTGGTATTCATCCAGGTATGACAAAAGAGATGCTTAATTATATAATAGCTAAGTTTGAAGAATTCATTAAAAAATATAGATAAATATAAGGCGAACATATGAAGGGAGTTATTTTAGCAGGAGGTCTTGGGACAAGATTAATGCCATTAACAAAGGTTACAAATAAACACCTATTACCGGTTTTTAACAAACCAATGATATTTTATCCTATTGAAAAGATGAAAGAAGCAGGCATAAAGAAAATAATGATTGTTACAGGATGTGAAAATGCAGGGGACTTCATGAAACTTCTTGGTTCTGGTAAAGAGTTTGGTGTTGAATTGACTTATAGAATTCAGGATGGCGCAGGAGGGATAGCCGAGGCACTAGGTCTGGCAGAGGATTTTGCTGGAGATGAAAAAATTTTAGTAATATTGGGCGATAACATCTTTGAGGATAATTTAAAGGATAGCGTTGAAAAATTTGAAAAAAGTGAATATGAAGCAATGATATTTTTAAAAGAAGTAAACGATCCAGAAAGATTTGGTGTAGCTGAAGTCAAAGGAGATAAAATAATTTCTATAGAAGAAAAGCCAAAACATCCAAAATCAAATCTGATTACAGTAGGTATCTATATGTATTCACCGAATGTTTTTGAAATAATAAAAACCCTGAAGCCTTCTTGGAGAAATGAATTAGAGATAACAGATGTTAACAATATATACTTGAAAAGAGGAACATTAACATGGGCAATGTTAAAAGGATTTTGGAGTGATGCAGGAACGTTTGATTCGCTGATGAGAGCATCAATCTGGCTAAGGGATAAAAATGAAAGTAGCAATATTTCACGATTATTTTAATAAGAAAGGTGGCGGGGAGCGATTAGTAATTAATTTGGCTAAGGCATTGAATGCAGATATCTATACAGGTTTTGTAGATAAGAAAAAAACTTTTGACCTTTCTGGTTTAAAGGTTATAAGTTTGGGTGTGAATAAAAACCTACCACATATTATAAGGAATATAAAAATTGCAAAAAAATTTGAAAGATATAAATTTCCGAGATATGATATTTATATTTTTTCTGGTGTATGGTGCATTTCTGCTGCAAAAAACTGTAAACCCAATATTCTATATTTACATACACCTCCAAGATTTCTTTATGATTTAAAATATTATTTTATGAGTAAGATGAATCCAATTAAAAAAATATTTTTCAAAAGATTTGTAGACAAATGGAAAATAAAAGATCAGATCTATATGAGGAATTTTGACGTTATCTGTCCTAATTCAGAAAATGTTAAACAAAGGGTTTTAACATACTATGGAAAAGATTTGTATAAAAAATGCAAAGTAATATATACAGGAATTGAAACAAAAAGATATCATTTCAAGGAATTCGGAGATTTCTATCTTTCAACATCGCGATTGGATGAACTGAAAAGGATAGATATAATAATAGATGCATTCAAAAGAATGCCAGATAAAAAATTAATTATAGCTAGTTCAGGCCAAGATGAAAAAAGATTAAAAAAGAGGGCAAAAGGCTGTGAAAATATAAAATTCTTGGGAGCAGTTAGTGAAGAAAAATTGCTTGACTTATATTCAAGATGTCGAGCAGTAATTGTTGCAGCAAAGAATGAGGATTTGGGCTTAGTTGCTATTGAAGCACAAGCATCAGGAAAGCCTGTTATAGCGGTTGCTGAAGGAGGTTTTTTAGAAACAGTTAATGAAAGAACAGGAATATTTTTTCAACCAAATTTTGATTCACTAATTTCTGCAATTGAAAGATGTGAAGAAAAATTCAGTAAGAAGCAATGGAACTATAGAATAATTCAGAGAAATGTAAAAAAATTTGATATTCAGAATTTTGTTAAGAGAATGAAAAAAATCATAAAAGAGTTAGTAAAATTCTAAAATTTCTTAAATATTTTCAAACATCTTCTTTATTTTTTCATAACGTTCGGGCGTACCCATATCTTTTATAAATTCTTCAGTATAATATCCAAAAGCTTTTCCCAACTTAACAATTTTTGGGAGAATCTCCTGCTCAAAATCGCATTTCCCATGGATCATCTCCATAACATCTTTTTCTAAAACATAAATAGAAGTTTTAGAAATTTCACTAGGATACCTTTCCATTTTTCCTGGTTTTTTTATTATTTCAACGATCTTTCCATTATTATCTAATTTTATCAGATCACTATCCCATGGATGGTCTGTTTTATGAACTACAATTGTGGCAAGACCACCATGTTTTTTATGGAAAGTTAGGAGATTTTCCAAGTTCATATCAATCATAAGATCTCCAAAAACTACTAGAAAAGTATCATCAACGAATTCTTGAGCATTTTTTATAGCACCACCTGTACCTAAGGGTTCGGTTTCTTTTGAATATTCTGCAACAATGTCAAACTTAGAACCATCGCCAAAAAAATCTATTATCTGATCTCCAAGATAACCTATGCAAAAAACTATTTCATTTATTCCATATTTTTTCAGCCATTCAATCTGATGTTGCAAAATCGGTTTTCCGGCAATTGGGAACATCGCCTTAGGTATCTCTTTGTTTATTTGTTGAACCCTAGTTCCCTTTCCACCACAAATAATTAATGCTTTCATTTTTTCATCATCTTTTGAATTAATCTGGCTGCCTGATAGAGATTACTGCACACATAATGTGGTTTTACTTTAAATTTTCCATCCCTGCCTCCTTTACCGGTTTTTACAAGTATTGTTTTACAACCGGCATTTAATCCAGTTTTTATATCTGTAGTCGTATCTCCTATCATAAAACAATTTTTAAGATTTAATTTAAATCTTTTTTTAGCTTTTAATAGCATCCCTATTTTTGGTTTTCTACAACTACATTTTATTTTATATCTTTTGTTTTCACCAGGCCAACCTTTCTCAGGGTGATGAGGACAGAAATAAATTGCTGAAACTTTTGCACCGTTTCTTCTCAATTCATACTCCATTTTTTTATTCATTTTTTTAATATCATTTATTGTACAGAATCCTTTGGCAACAGCAGGCTGATTGGTAACAACAATGACAGGTAATTTTAATGAGTTAAAGATTTTTATTGCATCAATGCTTTTTTTAAGAAATTTAAATTTCTTCCACTCTATTATGTCTGCCTCTCCTCTCTTTTGATTAATTGTACCATCCCTATCAATAAATATAGCTTCAATTTTCATATCATCAGCCAAATAATTCTTGCTCAATTATATCACACATTATATGAAGTATCATTATATGAGACTCTTGTATTCTTGGAGTATCGTCTGAAGGAACCTTTAGGCACATATCAGCCACATCTTTCAGTTTTCCGCCGCTCCTTCCGGTTAATGCAATTGTTTTCATACCAATCCTTTTGGCCATCTCAACAGCAGCTATTACATTTTTTGAGTTTCCTGATGTACTTATTCCAATAAGAACATCGCCCGATTTTCCGTTCCCCTCAACCTGTTTTTTAAAAATTTCATCAAAAGAAAAATCATTTCCTATAGAAGTTATCACAGAGCTGTCGGTTGAAAGTGCAATTGCACCTAATGGTCTTCTATTAATTCTGAATTTATTTATTAATTCGCCAGCAACATGTTGTGAATCAGCAGCACTCCCTCCATTGCCGCATATTAATATCTTTCCGCCATTTTTATATGTATTTATTATTATTTTTGCTGCCTTGTCTATTTCATCTACCAAATCAGAATTAACTATCTGTTTTTTAACATCAATACTTTCATTAATCATATTAATTATTTCATTCTTCATTAATCTCACCTCTTCTCTCAAATTTAAATTTAATCTCCCTTCCTCCTAATGGAGTTAGTGCCTGCAAAACCTTCTTTTTATCTTCGCACCAAAAAATAAATGCACCACCAGCTCCAGCACCAATTAAGCGACCTCCTTCTGCTCCAGCTTCAATCGCAGTTTTATAGATATTATCTACATATTCATTTGTAATAAGGCTTGTCATCTGTCTCTTTATCTTCCAGTCAAGATGAAAAAATTTTCCAAGATCATCAAAATTTTTATTAACTAGACATTCTCTTATTTTTTCAACACAATCTAATTTCATGCGTAACAAAGAAAGACTTTCTTCGCTATCTTTCTTCTGACCTCTATGAATATCATTTCCACTTGCTTGTCTTGGAACAAAAACTAGGAGAAGATGTTCTTCTAAATATTCTATATCCTTTTCATCTAAAATTATAGGAGTTATTTTTACTCCATTTTTACTAAATTCCAAATAATTAATTCCACGATGGGAAGCCGCCCATTGGTCTTGATATCCACCTTCTATACCTAATATATTTCTTTCAATATGATAAGCAAGTTTAGCAACATCTTCTTTAGAAGCATTAATGCCATTTAGTTTATTGAATGCCTTTATCATTGCAACAGCATGAGCGGCACTTCCACCAAGTCCGCTTTCTAAAGGAGCATCCGTATAGGTTATAACTTCTATTCCACTATTTCCATAATGTTTAACAACAGCTTTCATCATATTAAGTTCTCTGTTATTGAAAGTGATTTCATCAACAGAATTAAAAACAAGGTGATGACCTGTTTCTAATGACCTCAGAACAATTCTATTGTCTATCCTAGGATGGATTTCACAATATGAATATTTATTTATTGTTGCGTTGACACCCTTACCCAAGCCAACAAGATTTATATAGTAATCTGTGTCAGCAGCACTACCAAAACTTACTCTTACAGGGGCCTTTGTCTTTATAATCATATTTATCATTTTTAAACTAAGATTTAAATATTTATCATACCTTATCATACCTTTTAAAGTTTTCTGTTTAATTAATTTTTATGAAAAAGAAGATTGCAATTACCCTAGATTCAGAACTGCTCAAGCGTATAGACTCAATGGGAAAAAATCGTTCTCAGATAATAGAAAATTTACTGCTAAATTCATTGAAGTTAGAGAGTGCCCTAATCCTTGCAGGGAGGAGAGCTTTTTTAGATAAAGAGTACTCAAAGGCAATGATTCCGATACATGGAAAGCCTGTGCTTGAACACCAGATTAATATGTTAAAAAAGAACGGGATAAAAAAAATAACAGTTTCTATTGATTCAGAAAATTTTGATGAGGTAAAAAATTATTTTGGTAATAGTTTTAATGGAGTGAGCATAGAATATCTTGTTGAGACAAAACCTTTGGGAACGGCAGGCCCAATTGCTAAATTTAAAACAAACAACACATTCCTCGTTATTAATGTTGATACTCTGATGAATCCAGATATATCTGAAATATACAATTTTCATAAAAAACAAAAAACATTAGCAACAATTTTACTTACAACAGCTAATAATCCGAGGAAATATGGAGTTGCAAAAATGAGTGGAAATATCATTCAAGAATTTATTGAAAAACCAAGAAATCCGCAGTCAATGCATATAAATGGAGGATTACATATATTTGAACCAGAGGTAATTAACTTAATCCCAAAAAGACACTTCATGATAGAAGAGTTATTTGATAAGTTGATAAAAAAAGGACAATTATCAGGTTTCCCATATGATGGCGAGGTTTTTGATGTAGGAAAACCAGAAGGCTATGAAATAGCAATAAAAAAATGGATAGATGTGGTAGTATGAAAATTTTAGTGACAGGAGGAGCAGGATTTATCGGTTCAAATATAGCTAATGAGTTAGCAAAGGATAACGAGGTTGTTGTGGCTGATAATTTTTTTCTTGGCAGAAAAGATAATCTAGAAAAAAATATAATAGTAAAAAAATGTGATATTCTTGATAGAAAAAAGATTTTTTCTTTGTGCAAAGATATTGATTTTATTTTTCATCAGGCAGCAGCTTCTTCATCACCAATGTTCCTAAAAAATTTGAATGAAGCAGTTTCAGTGAATGTTAACGGATTTATTAATATCTTAGATGCAGCAAGAAAAAATGATGTGAAGCGTGTTATCTATGCATCTACATCCTCAATTTATGGAAATATCAAGGGTCCGCTTCGTGAAGATATGAAAACGATTCCGCCTAATTTTTATGCAGCATCCAAATTAATGGATGAATTTATAGCAGATATATATTATAAGGAGTATGGGTTAGAGTCAATTGGTCTTAGATATATGAGTGTGTATGGCCCCAATGAAAAGGGCAAAGGGTTGTTTGCAAACATGGTATCACAGTTTCTTTGGTCAATGCAAAAGGGAAAAAGACCTGTTATATATGGAGATGGAAAACAAACAAGAGATTTTGTTTTTGTTAAAGATGTTGTGCAGGCGAACATTCTTGCCATGAAAAAAAAGAAGATAGGCCATGAGATATTTAATGTAGGTACCGGAAAAGCGACAACATTGAATGAACTTGTAAAAATTTTGAATAAAATTCTTGGAAAAAATATAAAGCCGCTCTATGTTAAGAATCCAGTGAAGAATTACATATATACACAGCTTGCAGACATAACAAAGATAAGGAAAATGCTTGGTTATCAACCAAGATATAGCCTAGAAGATGGAATAAAATATATTCTAAATTCATAAAAAAGGCGATTTCCAAATTTTATGAATTATAATGATTATCAATAAAAAATGAAAAGTTTTTTATAAGGTAAAAAAGCATTATGTGAAATCGCAATCAGAATTCAGGATAGCAGAAATTCCTTCAGTAAATATTTTTCAATCATTTTTACCATTCAAGTTTTGTAGACAACCATAACCGAAAAGAATATTATTTACTCAATCAATAAAAGTCTATGCAAATACTAAAATATCAATGGGATAATTCCAGCGGAAATTGGGAGCCATTCTTTTCAATCATTAATGAAAACAATTTTGGAAAAATGAAGCTGATCAATGAAAATATAAATATGATTTTAGGAAGGAAAAGATGTATTGGTTATTTTAAAGATGGCAGACATGTGAGTTGTCCAGAAAATAGATTTATTGATAATGGCTGGAATTGTGAAGAATGCAAAGAGAAGGATGACTATTTTCTTTGTATTAAATGCAATGGCAGCAAATGTATAAATGAGAAACAAAGGGACGGATGCATAAAAAATAATTATTATATATATTTGGCAGCATTTGATTCTATTCTAAAAGTAGGAATATCCTTTCAATTTCGCTTGTTGAATCGTTTTATTGAGCAGGGGGCAGACTTCGCAGCAAGTATAGCGATGGTAAAGGACGGAATGGAAGCAAGAAAGATAGAATCCTTGATTAAAGAGCGTTTAAATATCATAGACAAAGTTAATGGAATACAAAAAAGAATTTTTGGAGATCCAAATAAGTCAATAAAAAATATAATAACAAGTATTTCGAAATTAAAGGAAATCGATGAAATAAGAAGTTATATGATAAAGCCGGACATATATAATCTTTCTAGTTATTACAAACTGCCAAATATAGACTATGAGCCACGCTTTATTAATATCAAAGACAATATTGAGATTGAAGGAAAGATAGTTGCAGCAAAGGGTCCTCTTATTTTAATAGAAGACGATGAACTATTTTCTATAAATGCCCATAGTATGATTGGACGTGACGTCATTTTTAAAGATATGCCTTTAAAAAAATTTCTGCATTAGAGATAGATATGAAGCAGATTTTAAAAGGTATATGGCTTGTTGAGCCATTAGGCAGAGATTGCAATATCTATATCATTGATGAAGAGATTATAGTAGATACAGGGACAGGTTCTAATTTTTCTGCAATAAAAAATGAAATAGAAAAGTATATCGATAAGAAAAAAATAAATAAAATAATTAATACCCATGCTCATTTTGACCATACAGGAGGAAACAAAAAGTTTCGTGATTGGACTAAGGCAGAGATTTTTGCGCATAAAGATGATAAAAAGTTAATAGAAAAAGGGATGACGTGTGCAGACCTTTTTGATGAGGTTGCAAGGGCAGTTACTGTTGACAAAGAATTAAAGGAAGGAGAAAGAATAAAAACAGAAAACTTTGATTTTAGGATTATATCTACTCCAGGTCATACACCTGGCTCTATTTGTTTATATGATAAAATGAAAAAGGTATTAATATCAGGTGACACTTTGTTTGATGGCGGAGTGGGAAGAACAGATCTTCCATTTGGAAATCCAGAAGATTTGAAAAAATCTATAGATAAACTATCAAGACTAGATATATCATATCTTCTTCCGGGTCATGGATCTCCAAGATTTGGAGGGATTGGTTTCTTGATAAAACAGGCCCTTGCAAATCAAATAAAACCTCAACACATATAACAAAAAAGTAATCTAGATGATAACAATGAAGAAAAAATATAAATTTTATTGGGAAGAACCAAAAGAAAATAAATTGAATATGTATGAAATGAATGATAGAGAGATAATTTTATTAGTAGAGCTTCCTGGGTTTAGAAAAAATGAAATTTTCATTAATATAAAAGGCAATAAGGTCTCCATAAAAGCTGAAAAGCGAAAAGCAAGAATTAAAAAAGGAAGCAATTATTTAATTAAAGAATCAGCAGTGCAATCAATAAATAGAACATTCACACTTCCTGAAAAAATCAATGTAAAAAAGGCTGAGGCAAGATTAGAAAATGGTATTCTTGAAATTAAAATGCCAATTAAAAAAAGAAATTATGTTTGATATAAACATTTTATAATTTTTTCTTCTATTTCAAATTTTACAGGAAGAAATTTCTCAACTACCCACATGTTTGTTTTTGCATGATTAGAAACTTTGGTTGTCATTACTTTATTTTCTTTCACTGAGAGAGCCATAAAAGGTATTATCTGATCTCCCATGTGTTCATCCAAAGGAGCATTGCTATTATGTTGTTCAACCAATGAATATATCGCTTCCTTTGCAATCTTCTCAGCTGTTTTACCTCTTTCAATAATAGAATTGCTGCCTATGATCGAATTTTCATAAACGATAAAAAGATCAATACCGCCGCCAGACGACAGAGAATTAACATACTCTATTTCTATTTCAGGTATGATATTAAATTTTCTGAGAATGTGCTTTTTGACCTCCTTTTTCATTCTTTCTCCAACCTTTATTTTCTCTAAATCCTTTGAAACAATACAAAAACATTTAATCTGGATCGGCCTACCCCTTTTTAATAAATCAACAAAATTGATTTTGTGAGGTAATATTCTGAAATTGACATCAGCCCCACCGGTAGGGTAAAAACCGTGTTTATTTACATCTATTTCTGCATTATATCCGATTTTTCTTAGTATTGGAAGAGTAACATATTTAAGATAATTAATGGTTGGAGCCCATTTTCCATATGTGGCACCTCCAGAGATTTTAATATTAATTTCCTTTTCTATATTTGCCGTTGCTATTATCAAACTTTGAAGAACCAAGGAGACAGAACCTGCTGTTGAGATTGAAATTGAAAGGTCTTTATGTTCTAATTTTTTTGGATAGAATTCCAGTTCTATGCTATTCTTTTCTGCACCTTTTGTTTCTGCATTACATAACTTTGCAACTGCCTTTATTGCTTCCAGATGTTGGGTTTGAATACCAGGATTTCTTCTTTTGGCACGAATGTTATAAATCTTGAAAGATTTTCCGGTAAGAGCAGAAAGCGCAACAGCTGTTCTTAAAATCTGCCCACCTGATTCTCCATATGAACCATCTATTTCAATTATCATAATTATATAGAGGAAATAAAAATATTTTAATACTGATAATAAAAGATTAATAAATTTTATGATGTAAAGACAAGGTTTTCTCATATAAGAATTTCTCATTATAAATTTATTGAAGAAAGCCGAAGGTTTAATTTTAACTTAATTTTTAATATTGCTTAAATCTTAGAATTTTATTTCAACTATATCCCCATTTTTTGGTGCATAGGCAATGATATTATATCTATTTTCAATATCATTAGCAAATTCTTTGCAATGGTCCCCATGAACGCAGATAACATATTTGGGCTCGGTCTTTTCTATTATACTGAAAAGACCGTTTCTATCTGTATGTGCGCTTAAGTCAAACTGCTCTAACTCAGTATGTACATGGAATTTTTCTTCACTATTCTGAAATATTCTTGTTTGTATAAGATTTCTGCCAGGGGTATCTTCAACAAGAAAACCACAAAACACGACCTTTGATTCGGGTCTTTTATGTAATTTTCTAAGATAAAATACAGCAGGTCCACCTCCAAGCATCCCAGCACTTGATACAATTATTGGATAATTTCTTATTGCGTTTTCCCTCTCTCTTTGATTTTCAATCCAGTTAACCCTTCTTAGAATTTTCTGAAATTTTTTAGGTTCCTTTATATATTCTTCATATCTTGAGATTATATCTGATGCAGTCTTTGCCATGCCGTCCAACGCAATTTTATCAGCATATTTTTCTAGAATTAATAATATCTCTTGAGCACGGCCGACTGCAAAAACAGGTATCAGGACTGTTTCTCCCTTATTAATTACCTCTTCTACTGATTCCAGAAACAATTTTTCTTCTCTATTTTTATCAGGATGATTTTTATATGAATATGTGGACTCTGTTATAAGGATATCTACATTTGTAGGAAGATGACATTTATGAAGTAGGTGTGAATCAACTGTCTGTATATCTCCAGTGTAAAATATTCTTTTTCCGTTTTTTTCTATTAGTACACCAGAGCTTCCAGGAATATGGCCAGCATCATACAAAGAACAAGTAAATTCTCCTATTTTAAATTTTTCATAGTAGTTCACAAGCCTTGTATATTTTTTCATTGCTCTTATTTCCTTCATTGTAAAAGGGACACCAAATCCCTCTTTCTTTGCAACATTGATAGAATCTAAAATGAGTAATTCACTAAGCTCTTGTGTGATATCATTCATATATATAGGTGGATTCCATCTCTTATAGTAGATTGGAGCAGCCCCGCAATGATCAAGATGTGCATGCGTGATTATTATTCCATCACATTTTTCAATGAAAGGATATTCAGGCGGCTCTGGTTGCACCTTAACCCCACAATCAAGAAGAATTTTATCTCTGTCATTTATAACAATTGCGCTCCTGCCGACCTCTTGGCCTGAACCAAGTACTTCGATCTTCATTCTTTCACCATTTTTATAAATATTATTTTATAAATATAAGAATTAAGTGATATTTATGGATATCGAAAGCAGGTTAAGACTTGTAGAAGAGGTTGGGGAAGAAATAATAACAAAGGAAGAGCTGCGTCAGTTATTGGAAACAAAGGAGCATCCAATTGCCTATGATGGTTTTGAACCAAGTGGCAGGATGCATATTGCACAAGGAATTTATAGGGCAATTAATATAAACAAGATGCTCAAGGCAGGCTTCAAATTCAAAATTCTTATAGCAGATTGGTTTGCTTGGTTAAACAATAAATTTGAAGGAGATATAGAAAAAATAAGGTTGGCAGGTGAGTATTTTATTGAGGCATGGAAGGCATGCGGGATGAAAACAGATAAAATAGATTTTGTGTGGTCAAAAAATGTTGTTGAAGATAAGGAACATTGGAAATTGACACTAAAGATTGCAAAAATTGTAACATTACAAAGAATTCTTCGTTGTTCACAAATAATGGGAAGACATCAGAACGAGATACTGTCTGCTGCTCAGATAATATATCCTTGTATGCAGGCGGCTGATATATTTTATCTTAAATGCGATGTAACACAACTTGGGATGGATCAAAGGAAAGTTAATGTTTTAGCAAGAGAGATAGCACCAAAATTAGGATTATGGAAGCCTGTTGTGGTGAGTCATCATATGCTCTTAGGATTGCAAAAACCAATTTCAACATCTGATGACCCATCCGAAAAAATTATAGACATAAAGATGTCAAAGTCAAAGCCAGATAGTGCAATTTTTATTGACGACACAGAAGGCGATGTTATAAGAAAAATAAATAAGGCATACTGCCCAGAAAAAGTAATAGAAAACAACCCAATACTTGAATATTGCAAATATATAATCTTTGAGATGCAAAAAGAATTCAAAATCGAGCGACCTAATAAATTCGGAGGAGATATAGTTTTTGAAAATTATCGCCAACTGGAAAATCTATATAAAGAAGGAGAGATTCATCCACAAGATTTAAAAAATGCAGTTGCATATGCTTTAAATAAAATATTAGCTCCGGTAAGAGAACATTTTGAAAAAAATCCACACGCCAAAAAGCTATCAGAAAGTGTAAAATCACAAAAAGTTACGAGGTAGGTTTATGTTTGATATAAAATTAATCAGAGAGAATCCAGAAGCAGTAAAAGAAAATATAAAGAAAAAATTTCAGACACATAAGATTCCTTTGGTTGATAAGGTTTTACTTTTAGATGAGAGTTGGAGAAAACTGAAAGCAGAGGCAGATTTTCTTCGTCATAAGAAAAATGAAATTTCAGAAAAAATAAATTTAGCAAAGAAAAATGAAGAAGACATTTCTGCTTTGATGAAAGAAGCAAAAGAAATTTCAATTAGAATAGAAAATATTGAGAAAAAAACAACTGAAATGCAAGAAGAAATAAAGTCTATTCTTAATCAGATTCCTAACATGGTTTCTCCATATACACCTGTTGGAAAAGAGAATAAAGAAATAAAGAGATGGGGTAAAATAAGAAATTTTGATTTTCCTGTTAAGACACATGTTGAAATATTAGAAAATCTAGGATTAGCGGATTTTGATGCATCTGCAAAAGTTTCTGGTAAGGGATTCTATTATATTAAAGGTAGCTTCGCTCTACTCAATCAGGCATTAATAAGATTTGCAATTGATTTTATGGCAAAAAAAGGCTATCAGTATATTGAGACACCGCTAATGCTAAATAAAAAATCAATTTATGCTTCTATGGACAAGGAAGCAATAGAAAATTCTGTTTATTCTATTGTTGGGGAGGATTTGAATCTTATTGGAACAGCAGAACAATCGTTGCTTGCTATGCATTCAGGTGATGCAATTCCTGAAAGCGATTTGCCAAAAAAATATTTCTCTTATTCGATGTGTTTTCGCAAAGAAATAGGTGCACACGGAATAAATGAAAAGGGATTATGGAGGACACACCAGTTCAACAAAGTTGAGCAATTTATATTCTGCAAGCCTGAGGATTCGGAAAAGTATTATGAAGAGTTGTTAAGAAATTCTGAAGAAATTTTACAAGCATTAAAACTACCATATAGAGTTGTGGAGATATGTACGTCAGAACTTGGAGATTGGAAATATAGAAGTGCTGATTTGGAGGTATGGCGTCCGACCACAAATGAGTATGGGGAGGTTATGTCTTTAAGTAATTGCACAGATTATCAGGCAAGAAAATTAAATATAAAATGCGTTGATAAACACGGTAACAGAAGAATACTTCACACGTTAAATGATACTGCCCTGGCGACATCCAGAATATTAGTAGCAATTGTAGAAAATTACCAGCAAAAAGACGGCACAGTTTTAATACCTGAAGTGTTATGGCCTTATATGAATGGCATTGATAGATTAGAAAAAATCAAATAAAAGAATTCATAAAAAAGACTCTGTAGATTGCTTCATGAATATTCAAGTTTAAAAGTTCATTTTCAATAAATCAAATAAAGAAACAGTTATTATACAAGACGGTTTTTTCTATGTTTTTAACCCTTGCAATTTTTGCTTAAAAAGTTTATTGTGATAATCTAAAAAGGTAAATATGGAAAAATACATTGCAGCAATAATAATCATAGTAATAGCAATAATAGCTGCCTATACAATTTCAGAAGGTATTACAGGAGCAGTTATAGGTGGAGCTGTAAATCAAACAAAAGTTCTTGATAATAATATTAATAATACAATTAACATTACAAACGCATCACAGCAATCAGAACCTATCATATCGCCAGCTTTCAATGAAACAACTCCATCAATACCTCAAAATCAAACCAATCAAACAAATAGAACGATAATTCCATCTGGTGGTGGAGGAGGCGGTGGTAGCAGTTCAGGTGGGGGTTCATCTTTAAGCTGCAGTAATGAATGTTCTTCAGGCCAAAGATGTAATGGTAATTATTTAGAATACTGCGGAAATTATGATTCAGATCCATGTTTAGAATGGGGTAATAGTTCATATTGTTCCTGTGGATGTTCGAACAATAGCTGCAATACCTGTCCATCAAACTTCTCGACAAACATTTCTGTTAGTCCGACAACTGTGATTATAAACAGAAGCAATACAGAAAATTTTTCAATTAGTATTGATATCAATACAAACGCATATGTTTATGCAGGAGAATTCAAATTATACTTTAATAAAACAAAAATAAATGCAACATGCGAAGGAACATGGAGGGGCTCAAATGCACCATGCGTTATAGAGGGTGATTTCTTAAAGAGTGATGGAGCATCAGTTTTTCCGGTAATAACAGTTAATAATACAGAAGGATGGATAAGTTTTGCTGATACAAGAATTGGTGTTCAATCGGGTGTAACAGGCTCAGGAACCCTTGCAAATATTACATTTTATGTTAAATCAACCGGTGCAAGCTTGCTTGATTTGATAAATGTCACATTATCTGATATAAGTCTTAATCCAGTTTCAGGTATTGCCATAACCGATGGTAATGTAACAATAATTTAATGCAATTATTTTGTAATTTATTAGTAATTGAAAAAACATGCAAAAAACACTTAAATAATTTCACAGTATAATAAATCTAACCTTTGGGTGTTGATGTGAAATACAAAAGTTTCATATTAGTTTTGATTTTATTAGTTTCATTATTCATAGCTCCATCTTTTGCTTTGCAGGATTACAATAAAGATGGAAAGATAGATATTCTTGATCTTGCACTAGAAAAGAATGGAAATCCAACAGTAGATGTTGTAAAAGCAGGTTCTAGTAATGGTAAAGTTGATATCTTTGATTTGGCAGCTGTAGGATCTGCATATGGCTCATCTAAAGGGCAACCAAATTATAATCCTTCTGCAGATGTTGCAGGAGAAAAAGATAAAATTAATATTTTTGATTTGGCCAAAGTAGGAATGGAATATGGAACAACAATACAACCACTTTCACCAGGTTCTACTCAAGTTTATGTAAACCCTGCATATCAGGATGTTCCTGTTGATTCAAAATTTAATATTAGTATAAACATAATCACAACAGATCAAATCTATGCAGGAGAATTCAAATTATACTTTAATAAAACAAAAATAAATGCAAATTCTGTAGTAGAAGGAGATTTCTTGAAAAAAGATGGTGCATCTACATTCCCAGTCATTATAATTAACAACACTGAAGGATGGATAAGCTTTGCTGATACAAGATTTGGTGTTCAATCGGGTGTAACAGGCTCAGGAACCCTTGCAAATATTAGTTTCAATGTTACATCATCAGGAGCGTCTATTCTTGATTTAATAAATGTCACATTATCTGATCCAAATCTTAATGCAATTACAAATATAACAACAATAGACGGTCGTGTCAACAATGACGCGCCAGTTGCAGTGATAACAGGAACAACTCCAATAAATGAAGGAAGTAATGCATCATTAAGTGGGGCAAATTCTTATGATCCAAACAATGATACAATAACATATGCATGGGATTTGGATAATGATGGACAATATGATGATGATTCAAATTCAATAACACCCGCAAAAACATGGACAGATGATGGCGTATATACAATTAAGCTACAGGTTACAGATAGTTATGGAGCAAAAGGAAATGCAAGTTTTGTTTTAACTGTTAATAATGTTCCGCCAACAGTCATCCCTCCAGCAAATGTTTCTGGAGTTGAAGGTAGCCAAATAACAATTAGTCAGACAACATTTACAGATCCAGGAGCAGATACATTTACTGCAAAAATCAGCTGGGGCGATGGTTCAGTTAGCAATTTAGGTTCAGTCACAAGCCCAATTCCTCAACAATCTCATACTTACACAGCAGATGGAGTTTATACAATAAGAATAAATGTAACAGATGATGATGGTGGTTTAGGCACAGCAACATTAACAGCAACAATTTCCAATGTCCCACCAAGAATAGATTCTATGAATGTTGTTTCACCAATCAATGAAGGTTCATCAACCACATTAACAGCAGTTGTTTCAGATGTAGGAAGTGATGATAATAATCTAAGTTATGTTATTAACTGGAATGATGGTTCACAAACATCTGCAACAATTCTAAGTGGTGGAACAATCTCAAAGACTCATGTCTATGCAGATAATGGTATTTACAATGTGACATTGACTGTCACAGATTCAGATGGCGCAACCAATGTTTCTACAAGAACAGTTACAGTTGTCAATGTTGCGCCAACAGCAAATGCAGGAGGTCCATATTACTGTCGTGTAAATTCCTCTGTTCAATTAAGCGGTAGTGCGACAGATCCAGGAGCAGATACATTCACATACAAATGGGATCTTGATAATGATGGAATTTATGAAACAAATGGACAAAATCCAATTTACAATTGTACAAAACCAGAAGGAGTTTATAATATCGTATTAAATGTAACAGATGATGATGGTGGTTCAGGCACAGCATCAACGACTGTTAATATAACAGTTGGATTTCCACCAGTTATAACATCATTCTATCCAACAACAAATCCAATAATAAATGAAACCCAGTCACAGAAATTCAATGTTACTGCAACAGACCCAGATAATGATACATTGACATATAGATGGTATTTGAATTCAAGTTTGGTTGCAACAGGAAGAAATTATACATATATTTCTGATTACAATTCAGCAGGCATATATTTAGTAAATGTAATTGTTAGTGATGGATATCTCTCTACAAACAAGTCATGGATAATGACTGTAAATAATGTTAACAGGCCGCCAACACTAACAACAAATCCAACAATAAATAATACATCACCAAGAACAAATGAAATTATAAAATGTATCTCAGGTAATTATAATGACCCTGATGGAGATCCAAAAGTGGCTGATTATTGGAGATGGTATAAAAATAATAATTTGATAGCAGGTCAAACAACAGATACACTTGATCTATCATTACCTGGTTTGGATAAAGGAGATTCAATAAAATGCAGCCAGATGGTTAGTGACGGACAGAGCAATTCAAGTTGGTATAATTCAACAGCTGTTATAATTCTAAATACAGCGCCATCAGCAACTTCTGCATCACTTTCACCAACAACTGCGTACACAGATACAATCTTCACATGTAATGGAACAGCAACAGATGCAGATGGTGACACTCTAACTAAATATTATCAATTCAAAAACCAATCAGATGTTTTGCAATCATGGTCAACATCAAATACATATAACTGTGGAAATGCAGGTTGTGATAAAGGAGACACAATAACCTGCGAGTTCAAGGCAAATGATGGAACAGCAGATAGTAATGTTGTTCAAAGCAATTCTGTAACAATATTAAACAGCGTTCCATCAACACCAACATTAACTCCAATAGCAGGAACATATGGTGGAACAAATAATGTTATAAATATTGTATGTTCTGGTTCAACTGACGCAGATGGTGATACAGTTTATTATGATATTGAGGCATATTACGATGGTTCATGGCACACATTAGAAGCAGCTGGTGATGGTTTATACAACTGGAATATTTCCACTCTTAGCAGCCAGAGCATTGATTTAAGATGTAGTGCAACTGATTTGCAAGACAACTCTTCATATTATAATCCATCAGGAACAATTACTATAGATAATACAGCACCAACAATTACATTGACAACAACTCCAAGCAATCCTTCATCCTCAAGAACAGCCAATTTTGCATTTTCTGCAGATGAGTCAGCAACATTTGAATGCAAATTAGATAGCGGCTCATGGGAGAGTTGTACAAGCCCTAAGACATATACAGGACTTTCAGAAGGAGATCATCAATTTGAGATAAGAGCAACAGATAGTGTTGGAAATATTGGAATGAAAAGCTATTCATGGTCAATTATATTGCCAGATCCACTGATACTTCACTTCTTGAAACAATCGCAATCAGGTCAAAATGTGACATTAGCTCTAAACATAAAGAATAATGCTACAATTGCAGTTCAGAATTTGACATGGATAATCTACACAGGTGATGGCGCGAATATAACAGGAGTTGTTAACTTGAACGCTAGTGGAGGTATAACAATATTTAGACAACATGTCTATAATTCAGGTTCATACAACCTAATAGCAAAGATAGATTACTTAAATCAGATTGATGAAAAGGATGAAACAAACAATGAGAAAACACTTTCATTAGTAGTTGCTTAGAAGATTTAAAAATTTTACTATTAATAAGTAATAAGTGATTTTATGCAATATGTTCCAAAGTTTTTGCAAAAAGCAAAAGAAATGGCAAAAGATGTAGGAAAAAATATGAGGTCATTAGTTTATGCAATACCATTTGGCATTGCAATAGCAACATATATAGGAAATGCTGCACCAGTTGATGAAGCAACAGGTGATAACGCTCTAAACACTGTTTCACAACAGCAACTAAATGATGGGGCAATTGATTGGTATGCAATAAACCAAGATATTGATTTGAATGGAAAAATTTTTAATGTTGATGATCTATATCTTCAAGGACAATTTAAAATTCTTGAGTATTTTTCCCCTTCAGATACAGCAGATTTTATAAATAATCTTTTAAAAGAAGCAAATAATCTAGGAGTCCCTTGTTATATCATTCCTCATGCTGATTCAGAAAATGAAATCAAGGAAGATGCAGATGCAGCAGTTCGTTCTGATATTCCAAAGGTAAAGGTAAATGCAGAGCCAGGTATAAATAGCATAACAGCTTTTTGTGATAGAATAGACACAGACACATATATCTTCTATTGTGCTCCATTAGGTCAAGACCCAAGAACTTCACCAGAAACAGTTATAGAAACAGAAGGAACACCACAATACTCATTTACAAATCTGCAGCCAGGCGTAAAATATATAATTGTGGCAAGGGCAGTTAAAGATATTCCGAATAAAGATACAAAAGGACCACTTTCTGATCCTGTTTATGCTGTACCACAAAGCGCACCAAGCGGCGGTGGAGGCGGCGGTTGCTTCATAGCAACAGCAGCATTCGGAGATTATAATCATCCAATTGTTAAGGTCTATAGAAATTTCAGAGATGAATATCTTTTGACAAACCCAGTTGGAAGAGCATTTGTTAGATGGTATTATGCACATTCTCCTGCTATGGCAGATGCAATAAAAGATAATGAGCCAGCAAAAGCAATTGTAAGAGGAGGTTTGATAGCAGCGGAACCAATAGTGAAGTATCCAAAAGCATCAGCTTTAGCTTTTGCAGGTTTGGCAGGGGCAGCAATAGCAAAGAAAAGAAAGAAGATTATGAAATCTGTAAGAAGATAGTTACAAATTTTATCTTTTTCTAAAAGGCTCTGTAGAAAAGTTAATGAGACTTATCAGAATGAATAATTCTTTTTAAAAAGTTTCTCACAAAATAAGGTTCTCATATAAGAATACACCAGCATGATTCAAGATTGGTCAATAAGTTTTCTAAAATCCAAACAAGCGAAAATATTTAAATCTTAATACTATATTATAAGGAACCTAACTAGCAATTAATCAAGAAAAAAGGGATGTTTTCATGGGTTACACCTTAATAATATGTGAGAAACCTACGGCAGCTAAAGCAATTGCAGAAGCCCTTGGTGAAAAAGTTGAAAAAAAGCAGAATGAAGGAGAGAAGGCATTCTGGTACGAATTTACAAAGGACGGAAAAAAATATGTCGCAGCCCCTGCTGTTGGTCATTTGTTTACATTAAAAAGCGAAAAAAAAGGATGGGACTATCCAATATTTGATGTTGAGTGGGTTCCTTCATTTAAAGCAAATAAGATGTCTGCATTTTCTAAACCATATTATATGAATTTGGAAAAACTTGTAACAGGAGCAGATAATTTTATCGTTGCAACAGACTATGATGAAGAAGGAGAGGTTATAGGGTATAATGTTCTAAAATTTATTTGTGGGATCAAAGACACTGAAAAAATTTTAAGAATGAAATTCTCTACAATGACAAAAGAAGAGCTTACCGAAAGTTTTGAAAAGCCACTTAAGGTAAGTAAAAACCTTGTTGAAGCAGGTTTAACTCGGCATTACTTAGACTGGTATTGGGGAATAAATCTGACACGGGCATTAACACTTTCAATAAAAAAAGTCGGGCAGCGTTTTAGAATTTTATCAACAGGCCGTGTCCAAGGTCCAGTTCTTCATATGCTTGCAAAACATGAAAAGAAAATAAAAGCATTCAAACCAGAACCATTCTGGGTGATTCAAGGAGAGGTAAAGATTGGTAAGAATTCTTTCCCAATAATCTACGAAAAAGATAAGATTTGGAATAAAAAGGAAGCAGATGAAATTCTGAAAAAAGCAAGCATCAAAGAAGCAATTGTAAAAAATATAACAAAAAAATTATTTGTTCAGAAACCACCAGTACCGTATAATACAACATCACTTCTTGCTGATATCTATAGATATTTTGGTTATTCGCCACAACAAGGCCTGAATATTGCGGAATCATTGTATCAGGCAGGGATGATATCATATCCAAGAACATCTTCAGAAAAATTGCCAAAGGATATTGATTATAAAAAGATTTTGAAAAATCTTGCAAAGCAGAAAAATTATACAAAAGATATAGAGCCTTTATTAAACAAAGAACTTAAACCAATGGAAGGAAAGAAGACAGACCCTGCTCATCCTGCAGTTTATCCAACAGGAATTTATAAAAATATAGGAGATAAACAAAAGAAAGTTTATGATTTAATTGTGCGACGTTTTTTGGCAACATTCGGAGAATCATCAAAACGCGAATCTCAAAAAATATTTCTTGATATTAATGGAAATATATTTTTCTTAACAGGTAAAAGAACAGTAGAGGCAGGCTGGACACAACTTTATGGTAAATATGCACAACGTGATGAGGTCATACTTCCTGAAATAAAAATAGGAGATAGACTATCTATATCAAAAATAGAGCAAATAGAAAAAGAAACGCAGCCGCCTGCTCGTTTCTCACAGGGTTCTGTCCTCAAAGAAATGGAAGCAAAGAATTTAGGAACAAAGGCAACGCGTCCTCAAATTTTACAAATTCTTTATAACAGAGGATATATTGTTGGAAATAGTATTGAGGTTACAGAATTGGGAATGAATCTTTCAGATATCTTAGAAAAAAATGTACCTGATGTCATATCAGAAAAATTGACAAGATATTTTGAAGAGCGTACAGATGCAATTGAAGCAGGAAAAGAAAAAAAGGATGATGTTTTAGAGGAAGCAAAAAAGAGAATTACAAAAATCTGCAATGAATTTAAGAAAAAAGAAAATAAAATAGGTGAAGAATTGACAAAATCTGTAATTGCTTCTCAGGATAAACAATCAATTCTAGGAAAATGCAATGAGTGTGGAGGAATATTGAAAGTTCACAAAAATTGGAAAACAGGGAAGCGTTTTGTTGGTTGTTCAGGTTATAAAAAAGGATGTAGGGTTGGTTTTCCATTACCTTCACAAGGCATTATTATGTCAACAGATAAAATATGCGAACAATGTAAAACACCAATCATTCAAGTGAGAAACCCAGGAACTCGCCCATTCAGAATGTGTCTTGATCCAAATTGTCCAACAAAAAAAGATTGGTTAGATAAAGAAAAATTAAAAGCAGCTCAAATCGCAAGCAGGCAAGCAAAAAGTTATATATGTGACATATGTAACAAGTCTTTTGGCTCAAAACGTTCGCTCTCTCTTCATAAAAAAGTACATGAAAAAAAATAAAGAATAATTATTTAGATGGCTTTCTAAATTCAACAATACTTTCATAAAATTCTTTTACTGCTGGGCATTCATTTGAAAATTTTTCTAAGAACTCTCTAGAACCAATTCCACTGATATCTCCATTAGCATATTTTTCTAAAAATGACTTCATCTCTTCATGTATAACACAACTTCTACATTTTTCATATGTTCTCATTTTCTCACCCTTTATATGCTTGCAAAAGAAATTGCTGCAAGGCCAAGAGAAACTAAAATTATTGCTGCCATGCATGCTAATATCAATAAAGAGTCACAACTTCTTATTAAAAACTCTCTCATTCAATCACCTCATGCAAAAAGACTAGGAATACCTTTAAAAACCAAAATAAATGCTATTATGATTTTTATTATTCCAGGCAAAGGGGCAGTAAAAAATATTATTAGTGCAGAAATGATATCTACTATTCCATATATTTTGCATATCATATCATCACCCTGGATAAATTATCCATCTTTATATAAATAGATTTCTAAACTCCAAAATAGAAAATGAATATGTGAAATTACTTATTAATGAAAAAACATCTTTTTAAATATAAAAAGAAATTTTAATTTATGAGACTCAACTTTCTTATTGATAATAGGGCAGGATACACACCAGGACATATAATTAAGGCATTTCTTCTTTTTGAAAGACCAATTGGAAGAAATAAATTAATGAAAGAACTTTATCTTAACGAAGCAAGTACGCGGACATTGATAAAAAATTTAGAAAAAAATAAATTAATAGCACCAACGACAAAAGGATGCATTTTAACAAAAAAGGGTATGACTATTTTTAATTACATTAAAAAAAATATTTCAGGGCCTTATAAACTAAAAAAAGGTAAATATGGAGTTTCTAATTTCAATATCGCATATGTTTTGAGAAAAAAAGCAAATAAAATTAAACTAGGATTGGAACAACGTGATGAAGCGATAAAATTTGGCGCAGACGGATTAACAACGTTGATATATAGAAAAAAACTTTTTGCACCAGGACTTCCGAATCATTTTATTGAAGGTATAGAAATAAAGGATTTGAAAGATAATGATGTCATTCTCATAGGTTCAGCAAAATCAGAAGGGATAGCAGATATCTCTACATTAAATGTAATTTATAAGATGATGTAAATCTTTAAATACTTTTAGTGTTTATATAAATACTAAATTATGGTTTATATAAACACTAAATAGTGATATTATGCGACTTGAAATAAAAAATGGGGAAAAGGTTGTATTAATTACATTTGATACGCAAGGAAATAAATTTACGTCAAACTATGAAAGAAATCTTTTCTTTCGTGGCTTATATGGTTGGAAACAGATAATATGCAAAGATAAAAAATATTGTTATAGAAGAGAAGGATTGCTCGATCAAATTCCTCATGTTAAAATATCTGATTCGGTTTTTTTGGTTGAAATGGAAAACATTAAAAAGATAATGGATTATTTTAATGAATGGCATAAAAAGGTTAAGGTAGAGATGTTAGAAATGATAATAAATGAGAAAAAATGGAAAGAGATATTAAAGAAAGAAAATAGAATAAATATAGATATGAGATGATTTTTATGACAGAAAAAAATGAAAAAAATGGTTTAAAGTTGGTTGTTGGAGAACTTAGTGATAGAAATGATGCCGGCCGTGGAATTGTTAGAATAAGCTCAAAAAATATGAAAAAGTTGGGTATTAGCGAAGGAGATGTAGTTGAAATAGAAGGAAAGAGAAAAACGGTTGCTATTGCAGTTCGTTCTTATCCCGCCGATATCAATCTTGATATTATAAGGATGGATGGTTTGATAAGAAGAAATTGCGGAAGAGGAGTAGGTGAGAGTGTAATAGTAAGGAAGGTTGAAGTAAAAGAGGCGAAAGAAGTCACATTAGCTCCAGCACGCCAGGGCATTATGATTCATATGCCTGGAAGTATCTTGAAAAGAAATTTGTTGATGCGACCGCTTCTTGCAGGTGATGTAATAATACCAAACCCAATTGTTCAACGTAGGGATAGACCAAATAATATTTTTGAAGATATCTTTGGAATCAGTATTACTGGTATGGGCTTTGATGAATTTAATGTGTTCACACCATTTGGAGAAGAAAAATTCATAGTTGTAAGTACAAATCCACGAGGTCCTGTAAGAGTAACAGAAGCAACGGAAATAGAATTATTACCACAGGCAACAAAACCAATAGAAGAGGAAAAGATACCTGATGTGACATATGAAGATCTTGGTGGATTACACAATGAAATAAGATTAGTAAGAGAGATGATAGAACTTCCGTTAAAACATCCTGAATTATTTGAACGTCTTGGCATCGAGCCACCAAAAGGAATTCTTTTGCATGGCCCTCCAGGTTGTGGTAAAACCCTTCTTGCGAAAGCAGTTGCGAATGAGGCAGGCGCAAACTTTTTTGTAATAAATGGTCCCGAAATTATTAGTAAATTCTATGGACAAAGTGAAGAAAATCTGAGAAAGATTTTTGAGGATGCAGAAAAAAATGCCCCTTCAATTATTTTCATAGATGAGGTAGATGCAATAGCTCCAAAAAGAGAAGAGGTTCACGGAGATGTAGAAAAAAGAGTTGTTTCCCAGTTATTAACATTAATGGACGGTTTGAAAGCACGAGGTAAAGTTATTGTTATTGCAGCAACAAATATACCAAACGCAATTGACCCAGCATTGCGAAGACCAGGAAGATTTGATAGGGAAATAGAGATAGGGGTGCCTAACAAAGAAGGAAGAAAAGAAATTTTAGAAATTCATACAAGAGGAATGCCATTGTCAGACAAAGTTAATTTAGACCATCTGGCAGAAGTTACTTATGGTTATGTTGGCGCAGACATTGCTGCACTGACAAAGGAAGCAGCAATGAATGCTCTACGCAGAGTTCTACCAAGTATAACAGAAATAAAAAAGGATTCTCCACTGCCAGAAGATATATTAAAAAAATTGGTAGTCACTGATGAAGATTTTAATCATGCTTTAAAAGTTGTAGAGCCATCTGCTATGCGCGAAGTACTTATAGAAGTTCCAAAAGTAAGATGGGAAGATATAGGAGGACTAGAAGATGTCAAGAAACTATTAAAAGAAAGTGTAGAGTGGCCTCTAAAGCATCCGGAAGCCTTTGATAGAATGGGAATTCGCCCTGTAAAAGGAATTCTTCTTTATGGCCCTCCAGGTTGTGGTAAAACCCTTCTTGCGAAAGCAGTTGCAAATGAATCAGGTGCAAATTTCATTTTGGTTAATGCAGGCGAATTGTTAAGTAAATGGGTAGGAGAGTCTGAAAAGCATGTGAGAGATGTTTTCAGAAGAGCAAAGCAAGTTGCACCAAGCATAATTTTCTTTGACGAAATAGATGCTTTGGCACCACGTCGTGGAAGAAGCATTGATAATAATGTAACAGAGAGAGTTGTCTCACAATTATTAACAGAATTATCGGGCTTAGAAGATCTTCATGATGTTGTTGTGATAGCGGCAACAAATCGTCCTGATATGGTTGATCCGGCTTTACTAAGACCAGGAAGATTTGATAGACAGATTTTTGTTTCAACTCCGGATGAAAAGACAAGGTTAGAAATTTTAAAAGTTCATACAAGAAATATGCCACTGAAAAATGTTAGTTTAGAAAAAATAGCAAAAGAAACAGAAGGATATTCAGGCGCAGACCTTGAAGCATTATGCAGGGAAGCTGCTATGCATGCACTAAGAAATGACATAGAAGCAAAGGTAGTTGAAGAGAAAGATTTTGTTGCAGCGATGCAGGATATCAAACCATCAGTTACAAAAGAGATGAATGAACTTTATAAAAAAGTCATGAAAACAGTAAAAGAACAGCGCATTGAAGAACCGCTGCATTATACAGCATAATTTATTTATGATACTTTTCAAAAACTTCAACAAACCTAACAAAGTTATCTAATATTCTTTTTCCATCTCCACCCAATTCAGGATTCATATGAATTCCAAAAATTGGTTCTGTCATGTCTTGAATTATTTCATGCTTGCACTCAGGAGATTCTGCAATAACCAAAAGATCTTCAGGAATCTCTTCAAGAATATGTTGATAAATTTGAAATGCATCAACCCTCTTCATATCAAGAAGCAGAGGAGAACTGTGTTTAACACGAAATATATTTCTTTTATTTATTGGTTTAACCTCTTTAATTTTACAATCATAGAGTGCACCAACATATAGGTAACCAATACCAATTCCTAGAACAGGCCTATCAGTTGATTCAATAATTTTAGAATTTAATTCCAATCCAGATTTACTAAATACACCGTCAGAAAGAATATATGCAGATGCTTTCAATTTCTTTGCGTCAGCAGGTTTAACAAGCTTGGAAAACGGAACCATCTTTGCAATTTTTTCACCGTTTCCATTATCAACAATTGCTATCATCATTTATTTTACACCATTTTTATTATATCTGCTAACTTTTTAAAGTTCACGTCTTTCATAAATTTAGAAAATTTTTTTTCTCAAACTTAAGTTTATTCTTTAAACTCTTTTTCAACAAGAGGTGTATCTATTTTGTTGTTATAATTGGCTCATCTTTTATTATAATCGTGTGTTCTGCTTGAGTTATAATTCCTTTTTCAATTTCTTTTAGGACAGGATAATCATAAATTATATTTCTTTCCCTTAACTCCCTGAGTGCAATTTTTATTTTAACCAACGAATCGATGGGGATCCAACGTTCAGCACAAGGCAAACCATTAAATTGCTCTCCAAATTTTATTATAGAGCGTGCATCTTGGTTTCTAACAGGCCCAGAGCCTATCGCAAATATCAAAATAGGTTCAGACTCTTTAATTAGTCCGGCACCATTTGTTGCAAAAGGTTCGATAGCAATAACCTGATCCTCTTTTAGTCTGTAATCTGAGATGAACTTTATATTAGGTATCTGTGGTTCAGCATGAAGGTTAAATCTTTCAAGTCCATGACCAGTTAAATTTGCAACAGGTTTAAATCCAAAACTCTTTATTGTTTCTTCTATCTTTGTTGAAATATCGCTGAGTAGGGTATTAGGTTTGCAGAGTTTTAATGCTTCTTCCAATGCCTTTTCACTAGCTTCTTTTAATTTTTCATATTTTGGATCAAACACAATTGTATATGCAGTATCTCCGATATAACCATCAATGTGAACACCTATATCAATTTTAACAACATCACCTTCACCTATTGTAGTTTTATCATTTTTGCTTGGTGTATAGTGAGCACCAATATCATTTAATGAGATATTAACAGGAAAAGCAGGTTTTCCTCCTTTATTTTTAATCATTTCTTCAATACTCTCAGCTATCTTTAGAAGAGATTCACCAGGCTTGACAAGTTTTTTACTTTCTTCTCTAACATAAGAAGCTATTTTTCCGGCTTCTAAATATTTATCAAATATTTCACTTTCCATAAATTCTTTTTATTTTAAAATTTTATAAATGCAATCTTCAAAAGCAAATTTTATTCTTTGATTTAAAGAATTCCAAATATAATCCTATTTGACAAACCTTTTTAGATTATCAGAAAAATCCTTTTCACTGTAGCCGAAGACAGATAATACACGTAACGCAACAGCTATTATCTGATTATTTATATAATAATCTATATCATAATCGTTAATTGTTACTTCATCTATGGGTTTAGCTCTTTGAGAAATACTGCCACTACCTTTTGTGATTATAAAGCTTATGACCATTCCACTACGAACCTCATGACCTTCTTTTTTTAATTTTTTAGCAATCTCAATATGTGGAGCAGTTGCTTTATATTCTTCTAATTCTTTTCCCAACTGTGTTCTTATTGTAATATCTTCTAAATTAATTTTTCTTTTTTTTATTTTTTCTATAGTTTCTTTTACAAGTTTTACCGCTTCTTTTTCCTTCCTTTTTAATACTAATTCCAAAATTTTGTGTTGTAAATTTTTTGCAAGATTACACCAATCGCTTCTTACTGCCTCTAGGCCACGAATAACAATTCCTTCCTTACCGAGAAGGGCATATCTTTTCTTTGCAGTATAACTACCAATCTTCTGAGGAACAAACAATCCCGTAGAATAAATTCCTTGCAGTTCTAATTCCATTATGCCAGGTAATTTTTTATTTATTTGTCTTAAAAAATCATTGGCTTTTTTCTCAATGTCTTCTTTCGTTTTAACAAACAATGAATCTGTATCAGAATATAAAACTTCAAATCCAAATTTTTCAGCTTCTTTAATCATTTTTTTTATGTAATATCTACCAAATGCAGCCGCAGATTCTGCACACTCATAGCAATACCAACGGGCGCCAGGATATGCAAACATTCCGTAGGTTGCGTTTGCTATTATTTTTATTGCTTTTTGTTCTTCATCTAATTGTTCTATATTTTTACCATTTTTCATCTTTTCTTTTATCTGCATTCTTTTTTCTATAAGTTCTTTAACTACAGAAGGAACAAAGCCTTCTTTTTTTGAAAAGCTATATTTCAACCCAGGAACTTTATATCCTCTTTGATTAATTGTTTCAGGAGAAATGTTGAATGTTACTATTATACTTGGATATAATGAACGAAAATCAAATACAGCAATATTATTATGTAAACCCACAACAGGTTCTTTTACATATCCTCCCTTATATGGTTTCACCATCCTTCTTTTTTCAATTTCATCCCAGTGCGGCTGGTTGGGGCAGACATAATTTTTTTCATATGCCTTTTTAATTAAGAACCATTCAACAAGAAGCCCATATGTTAAACGGGAGCAATCAAATGGAAGCTGTCCTGAAATTTTACTTAATTCAAAAATTTCTGGAAGAAGTTTTTTTCCAAGTTTTAATGTGAGCCTAGAATCATTTTCACAATACATTGCAAGCTTATCAACATTTCTATTCCATGAATCAATTATTTCTTCAAGAGAGAGTTCTTCTTTTCCTTCTCCTATAAGTTCTTTTGATACCTCATTCAAACTGAATACCTCTGATTGAAGTTGCTGTGAAAGAATGTTATTTACAAAATTATACAGGTCAATATGAATCCTTCCAAATAAACGCGCAGAGGAGATTTTAGCTCTTCTTGCAAATCTCATTGAAGAATTATCACGTCCTATCTTCATATCAATTTTGTGTTCAACAATTCTTTCTCTGAGAATTTCAAAGTCAAACTGATCACCATTATAAGTAAGAATTATATCAGGGTCTATCTTATTTATAATTTCTTCAAAACGTAAAAGCAACTCTTTTTCATCTTTTACAGTCTCACAGTTTTTTATAGAAGATTTTTTATAAGTGATTACCTTGGACTGATTTTCACAAGCAATGCTTATCATTATTATCTTGCTATCAACAACCTCTATGTCAAATGCGAGAATTTTTAATTTAGGATTTTTATTTTGGTTTGACTTTTTTATTGTTTTTGCCTTTATCATTTCATTAAATTTGTCTTTTGTGCAACTTTCTCCTTCAACCTCTAACCAATCCAATGGATTAAAATTTTTATCAATAAGGTATCTTTTATAAAAATTTATTGTATATTCATAGCATTCTTCAACAGAATGCTTTATAGAATCTCGGACCTTAGGGACATTTTGTGGCAGATCAACAAAAACTTTTAGCAACTCTTTATTTTCTGCACCTATCTTTCTTTTTACATTTTCAATACCTACAACCATTTTGTTGAATTTTAATTTTGTAATTATTTTTTTATTTTTAGGTAAAACATAGAGGTATGGTTTGAAACTATCATCTGTGACTAATATTGATTTTCCTTTTTCATCTACTCCAAATAATCTTATGACTGCTTTATTATTTTCAATTATATAATCTGCATCAAGAAGGCAGAATCTTTTCATAAAATCCCTATTAAATATTATTTTTAAGAATATTAAAATTTAGAATTTTAAAAATCAGAAAGGTTGTCTACAAAACTTGAATGGTAAAAATGATTGAAAAATTTACTGAAGGAATTTCTGCTATCCTGAATTCTGATTGCGATTCAATGCTTTTTTATGACATACCTTACAGAAAAATCTTTTCATTTTTATGGAGAGCCATCAGAAATAATTCATGCCTTCCAGTATATATGTGTACGTGCAAATTCCTTTTCAGCTAATAGTATGTCCATTAATAACTTTTCTTTTGTTGGTTGTAGCATTGACAAAATTCTTGCAGCAGTTTGAGGGCCAATTCCTCTACCAGCCAGTGCCATAACTGCTTTCTTCCCGTAAACAGCAACAAGGTCTGCAGAGCGTCTTATATTCTGAAATTCTTTTATTTCATCTTCACTCATTTTGGCTTTCTTTATCTTCTTTTTTACAATCTTTATAGCATTAGTTTTTCCTCTTCCTAGCACTGCAATCAAACATGACCTACATTTTGGACATATTGGTTGTTCTTCAACTTCCCTTACAGGAAGGATGTTCATATATTCTCCACAATTCACACAAATAAGTCTAACGCGTGTAGATAACAATCTTCTTTTGAAAGCAAGAAATATTTCCTTTTCAGGTACTCTCGGTTTTATAACATCAGAGAATTGTTTAATAAGTGCATTCTCTCCAAGAATACTTAGCCCAGGTTCTATTTTTATTTTTATGTTACCTTTTTTTATTTTATTTATTATTATTTTAGATTTTTCTAAATCCAGTTTTTCTAAAAATATCTCTCTTAAAGTTTCTTCATAAACAGGCGTATTTTTGTACTGCTCAATAATTTTGCTCACATTTATTTTATCATATCTTGCTTCTCTTGAGAGTATTCCAAACCTTCTTGCAACATGAATGAATCTCCATTTGAAAAGAGTTGACATCTCTATAGATTTTGTCAATACCTCTTCAATATCATCAGAATTCTCTAATATTTTCTTTACCTGTTCAGGCTTTGCAACTGTTTGTAAAATTATTCTATAAGGGTCTGACTTTATATTTACAGAAACACCAGTTAGTTCAGAAAGTTTTGCAGCAAGGTACTTCCCAATAGTTTCATTTACCAATGATCCACAACAAGAATGTAAAATTATAAAATCTTTATAATTTTCTATCAGAAAAATCTTTTCATCAGGAACTGTATGCGTACTTTTTTGTTTTTCAATTATTTTTTTAATTTCTTCCTTAGAATTTTTATCAATATTGAATTTTTCTAGATCTTGATTTAGTGCAATTCTTCTCAATATGCCAACTTCTTCTGCAACCTCATATGGAACGGGTATGAGTTCTCCTTCCCATGACGGAATTGCTGATTCTATATCTTCTATCGGTTCCACAATAACATTTCTTTTTTCTATCTGAATTATTTTCCATGCCCTTCCAGAGAAAATAAATTTGTTTCCAGGCTGTCCATGTTCTGCAATAAATTCTTCATCCAAATTTCCTATTGGTTCGCCTTCTATTATTGAAACAACCCTATATTGAATTGTATCTGGAATTGTTGATAGATTTTCAAAATAATATTGAAATCCTCTCTTTCTTCTTCTAATGATATAACCATTTTTTGTTGGATTCAGCCATATCAATCTCAAACCTTCCAAAAATTTTAAAATTTCATAGAACTTTGCCTTACTCAAATTTCTATAGGGGTATGCTCTCTTTATTATTCTATATATTTTTTCGTCAGTTAATTCGTATTCATCTAGGGTCAGTCCAACAATCTGTGTTGCCAAAACATCTAATGCCAGTTCATGAACATTTATTTTTTCAAACTCTCCCTTACATGCCTTGTTTGCAATCACAGTAGACTCAAAAAGATCTTCTCCGCCAGAAAGAATTATTCCTTTACTTTTTTCTCCTATACCATGTCCAGACCTTCCAACCCTTTGGATAAATTTTGTAACCTGTCTCGGTGATTGATATTGAATAACTAAATCAATAGAGCCTATGTCAATTCCCAATTCAAGACTGCTTGTAGCAATTACTGATTTAAGTAATCTGTTTTTGAACTCATATTCAGTTTTAATTCTCTTTTCCTTTGCAAGTGAACCATGATGAACTGATTGTTTTAGTGTGCTATCAAGTGTTCTTAATCTAGAAGATAAAATTTCTGCAGTCTCTCTTGTATTAGTAAAAACAAGTACAGATTTATGAAGATTTATCAGTTCATAAAGTCTTCTGAGTTTAGCTGTTGTATCAATTCCAATTAGCAAATCATCTGATATATTTCTGTCTTCAATTGTCGGTTTTGGACATTCTATTTTTATTTCATACTCTTTTGTTGTTTCTGCGTGAATTATTTTTACATCTTCTCCAAGAAAATGAGAAATAATTTCAGGAGAACCTATTGTTGCAGATAGAGCTATTCTTTGAAAATTTCCTGCTATCTCTCTTAGACGCTCAAGAACAACTGATAGCTGAACTCCACGTTTGTTATCAACTAATTCATGTATTTCATCTATCACTACATGTCTAACATTTTTTAGATGACCTCTCATAACCTTTCCAGTCAAAATAGCACTAAGTGTTTCTGGTGTTGTTATTAAAACATCGGGTGGAGATTCCCTTTGTTCCGCTCTTTCTTGTGAAGAAGTGTCTCCATGACGAACAGAGATATCTATATCAAGTTTGTTTGCCCACCAATACAGCCTATCAAGTAGATCGCGATTAAGAGACCTCAGAGGAGTTATATAAATAACAGAAATTGGGTTGTGTTCTTTTTTAGATAGTTTATCAAACAAAGGTAACATCGCTGCTTCTGTTTTTCCAATACCTGTTGGTGCAATTATTAAAACATTCTTACCGCTAATGATTTCAGGGATTCCCATTTTTTGTGGCAATGTTGGTTCTATAAATCCCTTTTCTTTAATAAGACTTTGCATTTTTTCTGAAAATAAATTGAAGACCATTTCATCACTTTATTTTTAAATTGCTTATGTTTCCAATATGTGTGCCATCAAGAAGGAAGACATTTGTTTTATTTTTCTTTAGTTTTTTTGCAATTGGCCCGAGTAAAGGTTGTTCATTAACTATGGTTGCCCCAGCAAGCTCGTTGAATGATGGCATTATTATAATAATTTGATTTTTTATTTTTCCTAATAACCAAACAGGTTCATAATATTTATTACCAAAATCATCTATAAATTTAATGAACGGATGATTATGACCTATAACAATATTTTTCTTTGTTTTAACCTTTCTATGACCATGCGTAAACAAATAATTATCAATAGTAATATATTTTCTAACCTTTATATTTTTTGGAACCATTTTCTCAATCCATCCATCATGATTACCTTTCACAATAATAATCTCTTTGAATTTTAACAATGAAAGAAATTCTGGAATCTCTTTTTGTTCCTGCCAACTTATACCAGGCACCTTGTGTTTGAGATCACCTAAAATTAATAGTTTTTTTGCCTTAGTTTTCTTTTTCAGTTCATTAATTCTGTTAGCAAATTTTTTTACCTGGCTCGGTATGGATATTCCGGCCTCATAGAATTCCCTTGTTATACCTAAATGGATATCTGCGACAACAAGCGTTTTATTAATAATCATTGCAGGATAGTTATGAATGAACATAATTTAAATACATCTATCAAATTTTTTAATATGGATAAGGAAAAGGTTGTGAAAGAACTTTTGAGAGTTTTAAAGAATTACTCATTTACATTCAGAAAGGAAAATAATTTTAGGTTACTTATAACAACAATACTTTCTCAAAGGACAAGGGATGAAAATAGTATAAAAGCTGCTAAGAATTTATTTTCTGTTGCTGCGACACCGCAGCAAATTTTAAAATTAAAACAAAATCATCTAGAGAGATTGATTCGTTCGTCTGGATTTTACAAAGAGAAAGCAAAGAAAATAAGAAAAACATGTGAAATTTTGATAAAAGATTTTAAAGGCAAGGTCCCGAGAACAAGAGAAGAACTATTGAAGCTCTATGGCGTTGGTTATAAAACAGCAGATATAGTCTTAAGCTATGGGTTTGGTATTCCAACAATAGCAGTTGATACTCATGTAAATAGAATTCCAAAAAGAATTGGGATTGTTGATGAAAAAGCAACAGTTGAAAAAGTGAAACAAACATTAGAAAAATATATAAAAGGAAAGGATAGACTTATAGTAAATAGAGGACTTATTTTGTTTGGTCGTGAGATATGCAGACCAATAAATCCAAAATGCAATATTTGCCCTATGAAAAAATATTGTAAATATTATAAGTCTGTAGAATTAATTAGCAAGGTTATAAAAAATGCATGAATAATTCTTTTTAAAAGTTTCTCAGTCAAAAACAAGTTTAGAAACTTATTTCCTCATCAATTTAAGAAGATCTGCCTTAGTTATTATTCCTTTCAATTTACCTTTCTCTCTGACAAGAACAGCAGGATTATAATCCAATAAATTAGAAACAACATCTATTGGCGAGGATGAATCTATTACAGGTGGAGATGCTATCATTACATCCTTTACAAGAATTTCTTTCGGATTTTTATTAATAGAAAAGATATGAGTTATTTCCTGTTCCCCAATCATACCCATTAGTTTACCATTGTCAATAACAGGAAGTTGAGAAATGTTTTTATTTTTCATTATTTTTGCTGCTGTTATTATTTTTTTGCAGCTTTCTATTGATATTATATTTTTTGTCATGATATTTTTTGCAGTGATATTGCTAGTCTTTTCTTTAATTCTATCAAAGGCATCAAATATCTTTTTTATCTTAGAATACGAGGCATCTCTGCCCTTTTCTATTCTGGCTATCGTTGACTGACTTACTCCAGAAAGCTTAGCAAGCTCAGTTTGTGTGATTCCCAAGCTTTTTCTCATCTTTTTTATTTCATTTAATTCAGGTAGCAAATTATCACCATCTTTCATTAAGTTTTTATTCAAATTAGCATAATATTATTCAAATATGCATAATATCTCTGCAAAGTTATTTAAAGTTAATTGATAAACTTATTTTGGTGATTATATGAGAAATGGAAGATTTTTATTTACATCTGAAGCTATGACCGAAGGTCATCCAGACAAAGTTTGTGACCAGATAAGTGATGGAGTTCTAGATGCAATAATTAAAGATGATCCTACAGCAAGGGTTGCCTGTGAAACAATGGCAGGTATGGGGTTTATTGTTGTTACAGGTGAAATAACAACAAAGACCTATGTTGACATTCCAAAAATTGTTAGAGGAACATTAGAAAGAATTGGCTATACAAAACCTGAATATGGATTTGACTACCAATCTGTCGGTGTTCTGACATCGATACATGAACAAAGTCCAGATATTGCCTTGGGCGTTAATGCATCTGAAAAAAAGGATATAGGAGCAGGAGATCAGGGAATGATGACAGGATATGCGTGTAAGGAAACTCCTGAGTTGATGCCCTTACCAATAATGCTTGCACATAAACTTGCTATGCGATTAGCTGAAGTCAGAAAAAAAGGAATTTTACCATATCTAAGGCCAGATGGAAAAACACAGGTTACAGTGGAATATGAAAAAACAACACCTAAAAGGGTTGAGGCAGTTGTTATAGCTGCTCAGCATGACCCAGATGTCACATTAGAAGAATTAAGAGAAGATATAAAGAAAGAAGTTATAGAACCAGTTTGTGGAGAATGGATTGATGAAAATACAAAATTTTATATAAATAATACAGGACGATTTGTAATCGGAGGTCCTGTTGCTGATTCTGGCTGTACCGGAAGAAAGATAATTGCAGATACATATGGCGGAGTTTGTGGACATGGTGGTGGAGCTTTCTCTGGGAAAGACCCAACTAAGGTTGACAGAACAGCTGCTTATATGGCAAGATATATTGCGAAAAATATTGTTGCAGCAGGACTTGCAGATAGATGTGAAATTCAGTTGTCTTATGTAATTGGTGGTGTAGAGCCAATATCAGTGATGATAGACACATTTGGAACAAACAAAGTGGATATACAAAAGATTTATGCTGCAGTTAAAAAACATTTCAGCCTGACGCCGAGAGGAATGATTGAACAATTGAATTTGCGAAGGCCTATATTCAGCAAGACTGCATGCTATGGTCACTTCGGCAGAAATGATCCAGACTTTACATGGGAAAAAACAGACAAGGCAGAAATCCTCAGGAAAGAAGTTGGGTTGTAATTGAATTAAATTACACATTTAAAGTTTCAGATTTATTTTTTATATTTTAATTTACTTATTTAATTCATGATACGGCCTAAATATTATTTTTTTATTTTGATTCTATTAGTTTTAGTTAGTACAGTTAATGCATACAATCCCGATGATACTGAAAATTATATTTATAATATTCTGCAGAAACATAGAGAATTGACTAATATAACATTGGATAGAAATTTCACAGAGAAAATGATTTATGAAAAAAGGCTTGAAAAAGAAAATTTATTAGAAGTCTCAGCACAGCCAAAGACGATAACAGTTTGTAAATCGGGCTGTAATTTTTCATCAATTCAAGCGGCGATAGATAATTCATCATCTGGCGATACTATAAGAATAACAGACAAAGCCACATATTATGAGCAAGTAGGAATTTCCAAAGATAACATAACTTTAGATTGTGATGGAGCTACATTGAACGGCAGTGATTTAAGTGGTACTGGAATTTATATTGAAGACAAAATTTATAATACTATAAAAAATTGTAACATAATAAATTACGAATATGGATTAAATTTTTTTCAGTCAGGTGAAAATAAAGTTATTAATAATACATTTTTAGGGAATCATGTCGCAATTTATATGTCTCTCTATGGATATAACCTGATAGAAAATAACACAATAAAAAATAATTCATGGAGTGTTTATACTGGTGTTTCAAATTCTGATATTTATTCTAACAATATTTTTTTAAACAATACAAATGGGATGTATTTGAAATATGCATCAGGAACAACAAAAATTATAAATAATGTATTTGATGGAAATGAAATTTTTTTTGATACATATATTCATGCAAATATTATGAATAATAAAATTTCAAATTCCTTTGGATTAATTTTTTATTGCTCTCAACCACCGTGTGGGAATACAAATGTAACAAATAATACAATTTATTCAAATGAATTCGGAATATATATCTATAATATTCATCCACCATATGGAATAGCAAACATAAAAAATAATACAATTTTCTTGAATGGCGATGGATTAGATATTATAGATTCTTCTGGAGCAGTTTTAAAATATAACAAAATAGATAATAATACATTAAATCTTTTTGTTAAAAGTAATGAAATAAACAATTATAATAATTCTATTGATGAAACAAATATAATAAATGAACATCCTGTAAAATATTATTTTAAGAACTGTCCTTCTTTAATTGAAAATAATATTATGACACATCTAACCTTGATTGGCTGCAATAATTCTATAGTAAGAAATAATATTTTTTATGGAGATGGTATAAGATTGGTTTATGTAAACAACTCAGAAATATTCTCTAACTTTATAACGGATAATTACTTTGGCTTTTATTTAACAAATTCAACTAATAATACCATCAGGAATAATAAAATTTCAAATAATGTAATAGGATTAAGATTAATGTCTTCAAGAAATAATAGAATATTCAACAATACAATTATCAATAATTTATACGGAATATCATTAAAAGAATATAATTCAAATAACAAAATAGAATTCAACGATATCTATGATAATTCTTTTTTCAACATCATAAATAATCAAACTTATTTAGTCCACGCTGAAAATAATTGGTGGGGAACAACCAATGAAACAGAAATAAACAAAAGTATATATGACTATTATGATAAACCTTCTTTGGGAATAGTTTATTTTAGACCATGGTTATCAGAACCAAAAGAATTGATTGAATCAATTACAGTTTTTCCTTCTGTCAGGTATAATCAAATATCAAAGATTTTAGAGATATCAGCGTATGCATACAACATTGAAACAGGTAACGAAATAAAAAGTGCATATGCAACATATAGTTTATATAATAATTCTTCTTTTATTAGCTTCGGTCAGCTTAGTTATGATGATAATTTAAAATGGAATAATGCATTTTCAATTAGTTTAGTGCCAGGAACATACTATGTTAATGTTTCAATAAATGGCTTTACAGAAACAACAAGCTTTTCTGTTGTTCCTGATCAGGCAACTATATATGGATATGTTATTGATGACGAAGGTTATGTTTCCGGCGCTACTGTGAAACTTTATAGGACAACGGATTTCTGGTCAGGAAAAAGTCCCGTAGCTATTAATATAAGCGAGAATGATGGATTCTATTCATTTTTTGCTTCTCCTGGATCTTATACAATATTTGCTAATAAAACAGGATATGTAGATACAAGCACACTGTCATTTAATGTAATCGGAGGAGAGGAGATTGCAAAATGGATAATTTTGAGTAAACAGATACAATTGATAAATCTCTATGGAGATATGGAGTCATTAAAAAATTCACTATCTCATTTAAGAGATTTTGAAACAGAGCTGATGGCAAACATATCAGCAATGGCGCATGAAGACCTACCTAAATCAAATACATCAGAGGATGTTTTAGAAATTGTAGGAGATGTTTTATTGAATATAGGTCAAGAGAAGCCAGAAGATGCTATAATTGAAGTAGCACAAAAATTAACAGAGGATGTCATAAGAAAATCATTGCATGACACGCTCTATGCAAATGCATTTTTAAATACGTCTTATCTTGCGATGTATGATGGATTTAGCAGAGGGTATATTAACAAGGATGATTATAGCAAAACAGTGAATTTTATAATTGAAGATATTCCCGTTAGGAATAAAACAGAATTAGAAAATACATCAGTTTATGCAAAGTCTCGTGATAAGCTAGAGGAAATACAATCATCAATACTTCATTCATGGAACTATTCTACAAGTCCAGATTTTGATGAAAATAAGGCAAATCAAGTAATAGCATGGCAAATTTACCAGATAGATAGAATAGTTAATAGCGTTTCTTCTGTAATAATCCCTGCAAATCCCTATTCTGAACCAATGATAATAGGCATGAGATCTGTCTACGGTTCCTATAAGTTTAGTTCAGATTTTATACGGTCAATAGGAATTATAAAGGATGTTGTAAACATGATTGGAGAGTTCTCAGAAGAAATTTCATCATTTACAAGCATTACAGGTTTTGGCGCAGTATTTTATTCAATATCAATTGCTACAAAATTGATAAATTGTGCACTTACAGTTGCTTCTATTCCAGCTCAATCAGAAGCTGCAAAAAATTTTGCAATGGCTTCAATAACATGGACAAACGATATGATTAAGACGCCAATAGTTTATTCGGAAACAAAATTATTTTTTGAAAATGAATCACTATTACCATATTATCTAAACAAAAGCAATACATTTTCAACATCTATAGAAAGTGTTGATTTGAATCCATATATGACAAAAGATAATAAGAACTATATCTTAACCGAAAATATGCTTCTAGGTATTGCAGAAAATAATGCCACAGTTGTAGTCAAAAATACAGGCATGCCATCAGTTGTGAGAGTATTAGCAGAGTCAATAAAAAGCTCCGGCTATAAGGAGGAATATAGTGTAGGATTTTCCTATTTCAATACAACTATGAAATCAAAAGAAACCATAACCAAAGATATGAAGTATTCTGGATTTTTTGTCATGCCTTCTGATTTGTTCAACCCGCATATTTTATTAATTTATTCATTAAATGGCCCATTTGTAACAAATTTAACAGAATCTTATTATTATGTTATTTCACCGATTGTAGCAGCAGCACTTAATTCAAGTATATTTTTACACTCTGGTTATAATTTAAAATTATCAGATAATGATGTAATGGAATTAAAATTACAGGCAAGAACTGATAAAAAACAACTTACAGTTAAAGATTATATATTATTAACAGATACTGTGAGTAATAACGATACAGATTATTATCTATCACCAGAAAACAGCAATATCTCATTCCTTTATAATGTCAGCAACGATACATATGCATTAGAGGTTCAACTATTTTATCCGCCTGGTTATGATGTTGACCTTCATGTTTATAATGAAAATAGAACTGTTGGTTATAATTATATAACAGGCCAGAATGATATAGAATTTCCAGCAACTTATAATGGAAAAGATTATATTCCAGAATCAATTTACATTCCTGCTGCAACTAACAAAACATACAAAATTGAGGCAAGGTTGGTTAGAATAGATTCCAATATTTCAGTTCCAATAAACATCCAAATCTTAAAAGAACCGCCAAGACCAGCAATAATTGCAGCAACACCTAATTATATTATACAGAATGCAATGGTGAATGAAAATATTTTATTATATCTATTAATAGGCGAGGCAGGAAGACAAAAGCCACTCCATAATGTTTCTGTTTATCTAAATATTCCAGGATTGAATTTACTGAAATCATCTGCATTTTATGACCTTATTCCTGCAGGAACAAGCAAGGGCATAGAATTTATTGTTGTTGCAAACACATCAGGCAGTTATAATGGTTTTATAGCAATAAATAGTTCAGCTGGAGATTTGTATATAAATGTTTCATTGTCAGTTTATGAAAGCATGCTTAATGTGTCAGCAAATTCATTTGATGGTTCAACAACAAATTTCTCTGCTTACCATCCGCCAAAATTTGAAATAATATTTGAAAGAACTATGTATGGAAAGATAAAGTTCAATGATAACATAAGCCTAAGCCCATTCAAGTTTTATGACTTTGATAAATATGTAAACATAAGTTATAACTTAATTGCACTTGATAGCAATAATCTCTCTGAGTTCAATCGTTCTGCAACACTATGGTTGTATAATTTGTCTTTCAGCAGTCCGAAAATACTTAGAAATGGAGATAATTGTCCGCCAAGCATTTGCAAAATAATAAGTTATATTAATGGAACACTGGTTTTCAATGTAACAGGATTTACAACATATCAGGCAACAGAAGGAGGAATTCCTGGTGATGTTAATGGCGATTGCAAAGTTAATATCTTTGATTTGGCAGCTGTTGGCATCTGTTATGGTCAAGCACCAGTTAATCAATGCAAGAATGCAGACGTTAATAACGATGGCTCAATAAATATTTTTGACCTTGCAACAGTCGGAATAAATTACGGAAAAGTTTGTTAGCGATTACTACAAATAATTGAATAAAGATAAAAAATCCTTGAATTCATAAATTTGACTCAATTTAATTTGAAGAGTAAGATTTCAAATTAAATTGAGTTCTCCATAAAAATGAAAGGCTTTTTCTGTAAGGTGTGAACAAACTCCGAAGAATCATCATTATGTTTTTGTGAAGTTTTCATGATATAAAACATTACAAGCCAAAGGGTTCAAGATCATAGAAGAATTAAAAATCAAATTAACAAATTTCAATCTGCTTTCTGCAATTAACTTTTCCATTTTGTAGACACTCAAAACCCGTCTATCAGAAAGATTTATATACTTTGAAATTATATTATTAAACTTATTGATGTGGCATGAGGTATTTCATGCCAAAAATGGACGGGCATTTTTTGATATTTTTAATGTAGATATGTTTATAGAAAATGCCCTGATTGTAAAAGACAATCGCAAAAAGTGCGAGAGTGATTTTTAAATCATTCTTAAGAAAGGCAGCACAGAGAGCTTAAAAATGCAGGGAATTAAGCTGAAGTGCAATCCCGTACAATTCTGGTTGATCCCGCCAGAGACTACCGTTATCAGGATTCTACTAAGCCATGCGAGGCATTGTCGCAAGACAAGCCGCACTGCTCAGTAACACGTAGTTAAGCCTTGCTTTTGAAAAACGAAAGAAAATCGTAAGTAAAATTATCAAAAGTAGGCTCTATAAAACTTGCCCTCAGAACGGGGATAACCCTGGGAAACTAGGACTAATACCCGATAGGTGATAATGGCTGGAAGGCCTCTTCACCGAAAGCCGCAAGGCGTCTGAGGATAGGACTGCGGTGGATTAGCTTGTTGTTGGTGTAAATGACCAACAAGGCTATAATCCATACGGGTCGTGAGAGCGATAGCCCGGAGATGGACTCTGAGACATGAGTCCAGGCCCTACGGGGCGCAGCAGGCGAGAAAACTTTCCAATGCCTGAAAGGGTGAGAAGGGAATCCTGAGTGAATTCGCATTGCGAATTCTTTTGCCAAGTCTAAACAGCTTGGCGAATAAGGGGTGGGCAAGACGGTTGCCAGCCGCCGCGGTAATTTGGAGAACTGCAAAAGTTCTTTGAACCGTAAATAACCGCGCCCCAAATGGTAGTCACGTTTATTTGGCCTAAAGCATCCGTAGCTGGTCTGTTAAGTCCGTAGTGAAATCATGTAGAAAACTACATGGCGTGCTATGGATACTGGCAGACTTGGGACCGGGAGAGGTTAGGGGTATTCCACGTGTAGGGGTAAAATCCGTTGATCCGTGGAGGACCACCAGTTAGTGCGAAGACAACTTTTCGACACAAGACATTTCGACACAGATTAAATTTAACAAAAATGGAAAAAATAATACTTCGTTTCTGAATTACAAAAAATGAAACTTTCAAGAAATATTCAAATGTTAAATCCAGAAAAAAGAAAAATAATATTTTTTGTCTTCCACTAGGTGATTGGCGAAGGCGCCTAACTGGAAATTGCAAAGATTGCTTTGCAATCAGGAAACGGGTCCGACAGTGAGGGATGAAAGCTAGGGGATCGACCCGGATTAGATACCCGGTTAGTCCTAGCCGTAAACGATGCCCACTTGGTGTTGCAAAACCTTCGAGGTTTTGCAGTACCGGAGCGAAGGCGTTAAGTGGGCCGCCTGGGGAGTACGGCCGCAAGACTGAAAGCTTCCCAGGAATTCGTGGGAACCAGGAAACTTAAGGGAAAGAAAGTAAAATTTATAAAATGGTTTTACTTTCCCCTAATTGGCGGGGGAGCACTACAAGGGGTGGATGTTGCGGTTCAATTGGATACAACGCCAGGAACCTCACCAGGGAAGACAGCAGAATGAGGGTCATCCTAAAGGGCTTACCTGACAAGCTGAGATTCGAAGAATAGCAAAGCTATTCTTGAATTTCCTGTTCTTCGTACAGCAAAAGTGCTGCATGGCCGTCGTCAGCTCGTGGCGTGAGCTGTCCTGTTAAGTCAGGAAACGAGCGAGACCCACGTTGCCATTTGCCATTAATCTCTTCGGAGATTAAGCACTATGGCGAGACTGCCCGCGCTAAGTGGGAGGAAGGAGTGGGCGACGGCAGGTCAGTATAGCCTGAATTTCCTTGGGCTACACGCGACATACAATGCGTAGGACAATGGGATGCGACTCCGAGAGGAGAAGCCAATCTCCTAAACCTACGCTTAGTTCGGATCGAGGGCTGCAACTCGCCCTCGTGAAGCCGAAATCCCTAGTAAGCGAAGGTCATCAAAGAAAGAAGACAAAAAGGTTGCATCTTTATTGCAGATGATTGAAGATTGGGCGGGTAGCAAACAGATTGGCGTAACGAAGTTACGTTGATTTGTAGTGCTATGTATGGTTTGACTATGATGCAGAATGGATGCTTCAATATGGTCTTCTTTTCTATGAAGTCTTTCGCTGAATACGTCCCTGCTCCTTGCACACACCGCCCGTCAAGCCATCCGAGTAGAGTTTTGGTGAGGCTCGTAAGCTAACGATATCTTCGGATATCTTCCGCTGCGAGTCGAACCACAACTTTGCAAGGAGGGCTAACTCCAATAAGTATTTAGCTTTTGGGGGCCTATAGTCGTAAAGTGGTGAGATGGGAAAGGTATCATGGCTTAAGGGTATAATAGAAGGCGATGGTTACATCGATGACAGACATTTAGAGATATACAATTCTTCGACAACTATTCTCAGCACTGCAGTAAAAATATTGAAAACTCTTGTGAAAACAGAGAGAATCAAAGTATATATATACAGAAAATAATTTGGTCAATAAATGGAAAAAATTTTAGATTTGCCAAAAGAAAATTTCAGAGTGAGAAAAGTAACAACACCATGGAAAGCAAGAACAGAAAAAATAAGAGTTCGTGTTGCATCAAAGATCTTGTAAAAATAATCAAGAACACAAAAAAGATAACTCTATATAAAAGGTCTGTTTGACGCCGAGGCTTCTGTTGATATCAAGGGCTATATAGAATTCAAACAGGTTGAGCGGAACAAGAACTTAGTAAAAGAAGTTCACAACTTTATCAAAAAACTAAATCTAAAAACAACACTTAGAATTAAAGACAAATTAAAAAAAGATGCCTATTTCTACATTAAGGATATTCGAGGATATAAGAACAAAATAGGTTTTGAAGATTCAGAAAAAACAAGAAAACTCAGAATCCTACTCAAAACAAAAAATAAGAAATTATCGGCCACAATAAGTGACAAAAATAAATCCCTTTGGCAAATAATGGAAGAAACAAAATGTCCTTACCATGTTATAAGAAGACATTTCACCGCTCGACAAACAAGGTAGCCCTACGGGAACGTGGGGCTGGATCACCTCCTTTTTTATACGACACGTGTGCATTACATTTGCTAAAATCTGTGCTGCCTTTCACAAAAATTCTTTTATTGTGGTGATAGTTATGAGTGATGTTGTAGAAGCTGCAAAAAAATTAGATATTAAAGGGATAATTATTTCTTCGATTATAACATCTCTAGGTTTAATTATTGCATTGTTCTGGAATGAGGCTATACGCTCTGCAATAGAAACAATAATCAAGCCTGGTGACAAGCTCTCAATGAAATTCTATGCAGCCATCATCGTCACAATAATTTCCGCGTTTGTTATATATATAATTTATAAGTTAGATGAACTAAGCAGAAAACACTCAGAAAAAATAAAGAAAAAAATAAAGAAAATATCACCTAAATAACAGGAGATCATTGAATAGAATAAATGATCATTCATTTTATAATGAGGCATTTTATCAAACAAACAAAATTTTATTTTCGTTTGATTTGGCTATCATCAGAACATCTCAACAAATTTCCTTATATTTTTGTTTCTTATTCTTGACAAAGATTTTTCATCCCAGAAACCTTGTAAAGGCTTTTTGTAATTTTTCTTTCTATGATAGATTTTTGCCTGAATAATCATATCAGCAACATCTATATCCCTGACAAATTTTGCTTCTTTTGTTTTTTGTTCTTCAAATTCATTCCATAGTTTCATTATTTCATTACTATTTTTGGTATTCAATAATTTCATTAATTTATTCATAGCACTTTCTTCTAATTTTATTTTTTCTTTTTCTGGCATCTTTCCTCCTTCCTGCCATGACTCTGTTGTTATTATGTCACCAACAAGCGATTCAGCTAAATCATGAACTAAAGCCATTTTAATCGCTTTTTCTTTGTTAATATTTTTATTAGCAAAAGTCATGCAAAAAAGAGCTGTCATGAAACTATGATCAGCCGTGCTTTCCGGTTTTTTAATACCTCTTTCAACCCATCCACTTCGCTCAATTTCCTTTAGCTTATTAATAGTGATAATAAATTTTTTCATTTCAAATCCTTCCATTTTTAAAGATGGGCCGAGGCGGAATTGAACCGCCGATCTCCACCTTGTAAGGGATCCGCAGTTTAAACTTTGGCGTCATTTGTGTATTCTAAACCACTAGACCATCGGCCCATAATTTATGAATTATTGTTGCAATAACTTAAATATGAATTCTTCCTGAATTTTTTATAATTAAAATTTACTGCTATCTTGTTAAAGGTCAGCATGACGTTCAGAGCAGAAATAGATGAAGAGGAAAGATCATTTGGAATCAAATTCTTCATATCGCAGGAAGACAAGCGAACAATAAACGAGCTTATACAAAAACTGACAGAAAACCTATCAAAGACCACTACAGGGAATGAAGAATTATTAATAAGAATACTTGAAAAACTTCAATTATACATGGATGGTAATACAAAGATTCTAAATGCATTGATAAAATCATTTTCTTCTCTATCAACCAAAGAGGATATAGAAAAGCTCCTTTCTGATTATAATATTGACCTAAAGTTGATATTGAGTAATATTCAGGGCAGTTTAGATAAGGAGGAATTAAAAAAATATCTTCTCAAAATAACAGAAATTCTTGAAAGCAGCAATTTATTCTTAGAAATGTTAGAACAAAAAATTCATGACATTGAAGAGAAACAACCTGATTTTTCAGATTTGAAATTTATCATAGAAGAAATCATTAATAATAGTAAAGAAAGAATTCTTGAAAAATTAGATTCAGAGAGCAAGAAAAATGATGAGATTCTAGATAAACTAAGTTCAACAAGTGCAAAGAATGACATGATTATAAATAAACTAGATTCAGTTAGCAATGATAATATAAAAACATTGGAAGTAATTGTATCAGAAAACGAAAGAGTTCTTGAAAGATTCAACTTTCAGAATGAAAATATGGCAAAAATTGAGCATCTAATTAAATCGCAAAATACAAAAGAAGACATAGAAAAATTAATATTGAAAAATAGAAAAAAATCAGAAGAAATTTGCAGCAGAGATAAAAACATTGAAAAACTATGTTTCTGCTTTCTATGAAATTAATCAGGCTGTAAGAATGTTAAGCAGGACAAAGACAAGCATAAAAGGGCAAAGAAAACTAACAGATTTGACAAAAACAAAACAGAGAATAATTATAGAAAATAATGAAACAATAAATCAGATAGTTGACACAGCGATTCTCAAGACATTGAAAAGTGGTCCATTAACAACAACACAGTTAGCTAATGTCATTAATAATGTAGATATAAGAAAGCGGCTCAGATTTTTGACAAAAGAAAGGAAAACTCTTTATTCTTTAGTATAATTACAATTCAATTACGTTAGTTTCTTCTAGTATATAATCTTTTAGTTTATGATCGCTCGAAAAACGAAATACTCCTGAAAATTTTCTTCCCTTGAGCATTAATGGCATCCAAAACTTGTCATCATCCCACATTTTGTCAAAAGGAATATTATCTATAGGAAACCATTCCGGCTCAGCTTCGTCTGTACTAATTAATTTTCCTTCGAAATTATCTGAAACAAATACAAATACAGTTTGATCATGTTCACCATCATCCCAATAAAATACAATTTTTCCAACAAGTTCTAAATTCAAAGGAATTATACCTAACTCTTCCTCAACTTCTCTTGTAATACTATCAAAAACATCTTCACCATCTTCAACTTTTCCACCAGGGCCGTTATATTTCCCTGCACCGAGCCCTCGCTTCTTTTTGATAAGTAAAATTTTGCCATTCTTTATTATGTAACAAAGTGTGGCTTTTTTCATGATTTCAACTCGGAAATAAATTTTTCTAAAATTTTGTATATTTTTTCCATGCTTTTTATATAAACAAACTCACCTTTTGCATGAACATTTTTTCCTTTCGGCCCTATATCAACTACAGGCATTCCCTTTTCAGAAAAAAATCTTGAATCGCTCGCCCCTAACTGTTTTTTTATTTTCAATTTACTTGATTCTAGTATTTTTTTAACATAGATATTTTTAATATCAGTAAATGTAATAGGAGAGATATGATCAATTTTTACAGAGCAATTATGTTTTCTTGAAATTAATTTTATTTTGTTTAATATTTTCTTTGGATTTTCCTTTCTATTAAATCTTATATCAATACCCATTTCAGCATAATCAGGAACCTTATTAACTACGTCCCCACCTCTTATAACTCCTAAGTTAATCGTTCTTTGCCACTTTTTTTCATAACTACTTTTTTTCGTTATTTTTGGAAATGTTTTTTTAATATCTAAATAACAATTAATCAGTTTTTCTATTGCATTTATTCCATCCCATGGCTTGGAGGCATGAACGCTCTTGCCTTTTGCAGTTATTGATAATTTTAACACGCCTTTTCTTTCAGCAACTACTTTTTCTTTTGTTCCTTCAAGGACAATAACAAATTTTGCTCTGTAACCCTTCTTTACCAAGAAGCCAGTCCCATTCTCTCCTCCAATTTCTTCATCAGATGTTAATATTAATGCAACATTTTTTGGTCTCAATTTTTTCATTAACAATATTCCTATTGCGCATCCAGATTTCATATCATAGGATCCGCGGCCATAAATTTTTCCATTCTTAATTTTTGGTTTGAATTCATTTTTTTCAGCAGGCACAACATCTATATGTCCATTGAGAATTATATCAAATTTTTTTCTATCTCTGCCAAGAAAAATAACTAAACTTCTTTTTCCATTGATGTTATATTCCTTGATTTTGAAACCCTTCATCTCTTTCTTTATGAAGTTAAAACATTTCTTAATTTCTTCTTTGTCTTGGGTTGTTTGAAATGAAATAAGTTTTTTTGTAATGTGAATTAATTCTTTATTCATAAGAATACCTCAAAAAGCGCTGGGACTGGGATTTGAACCCAGGTGCGCTTACGCGCACAGGTTGACTGCCCTTTCCAGACGCGCTTTTGCGCGAGCAGGGTGTTAGCAAACCTGCGCCTTTACCAATCGATGAATCGCTTATGTAAAGCGAAACATGCTCGGCCATCCCAGCACGCATATTGCATATATAAACCTTTATAGATTAAAAGGTTTGATTGATAAAATTCATAAAATTTAAGGTTAGATTTTCTTACGTTTAAATAGTATTTCTCAAAGAAAATTTCATTGCTTTGATAAGTTGTGCTTATGTGTTTGTTTATCAATCAGTTCCGTGTACGGAATTATTTGAGCAAACTTAACTTGGAAAAATATTCATTTTATGATCCATTTATAATTTCTACAAAGCCAAAAATACGGCTCTCCATAAAAAAGCTTTTTCTATAAGGTATGTCATAAAAAAGCATTATGAATCGCAATCGAATTCAGGACAAGAGAAAAAATCCATTTAGTAAAAAATGAGAAAATTACTATTTTTCAACCAATTTTTACCATTCAAGTTTTGCAGACAACCCAAAAATACTCAATTACATAACTATAAATATATCAATTGATATATTATGAATAGTTTTTATTGATCAGAGGTGTGAAATATGGTGAATGTGAAGAGCTTTTCAGAAATGGTAAGAAAGGATGTTTTCACAACCAATGGAGTTTATTGTGGAAAGATTAGTGATATTGGCATCGATATGGATAAGTTCCGAGTTAAATCTTTGATCGTGGATGCAGTACGTGGCTCATTCCTTGCAAGCATGGTTGGCGACAAGAAAGGTGTCATTGTTCCATATCCAATGGTTGAGAGTGTCGGGGACATTGTAATCATAAAACATGTTTTGCCACAAACAGAGACAGAAGAAAAAGAAGAAGAGTAAACAATTTTCAGCAGATTTATTCATTTGATATTTTTAGTCAAATATCATATTTTCATAGTTATGAAAAAATATCTTTTTTCAGCAGTTTTTTCAATTATGCTGAAAATTTTAAAAATTTCTTTAGGGTAGATTTCCGATGGAATATTTCAAATTCGCCTATAAATGCATTTAATTGATATCTAAATATATTCTATAAAATATACTTTGTATATATTATTTTATCCAAAAATTTGTGATAACTTTAAATCTATTTTTATAGAAAAATATTCATATGTTAAAAATTTATGATTTTAAAATATATGGGTTTGGTGGCCAGGGAATAAGGACTTTCATCAGATTATTAGAAAAGGCATATCTGCTGTCAGGTTGGCATGTTTTTGGTAGCTATACAGTTGAGAGGTATAAAAAATCTTCTGGTTATGTGCGTGTGAGCAATAAGAAGGTTTTGGATAAAGGTCAACCGGAAGAGGCAAATTTTATTGTAATTATGGACAAGGATTTCTATTCTTTAGATGTAAAAGATAAGGGAGTAGTGATTTTCAATTCACCAGAGCCAATAAAGTTAAAGAACAAGAATGTAAAAGTTTATTCAATTGATGCAACTGGAATTGCGTTGAGTCTTGGTTTGAATGCACCAAACACAGTTCTGCTTGGAGTTCTTGCAAAAAAGGCAGGATTAAAAATCAATACAGTCAAAAAGGCACTCGCAGGAATGAACGAAGCCAATCACAGAGCACTTGAAGAGGGATTTAAGAGATAGGTGAAAGAAGATGGTCAAAAAAAAGAAAGTCAAAGAAAAAATCAAAGAAACAAATAAAAAAGAGATTGAAAAAACAGAAAAAATAAAAAGGATTTTCATTCCTAAAATTATACTTAATAAATGTACAAAGTGTAATGCATGTTGGATATTTTGTCCGCACGGTGCGATTTCATTAAATGAAAAAGGAGAACCGGTTATTAATTATGATTTATGCAGAGGATGTTTAATCTGCCTACGTGAATGTCCTGAAAGTGCGATAGAAGAAGAGCGTGAGTAGAATGGAAGTGGTTATTGCATCTGCAAGTGAGGCGTGTTCAATTGCCGCGAAGATAGCAGAAGCATCTATTATATCAAATATAGGCATGATACAAACAAAAAATCCATTTGAAACAGCTATTGCGTACGAGATGTTAGGCAAGCGGGCTGTAGTTGTTGTTGATAAAGTATGCAGAAGAGATATTGAAAGATTAATTGAGAAGAGATTACCTGTTGTTGTGATAGTGCTTTCTGGAAATCAGGAAGTATTAAAAGAGGATATTCCAATTTTGTTTAATCCCTGCAGTTTTCAAGAGATGATAGACGATGTAATATTTTCTCTCATACTTTGCGAGGATCCTAAGGTCATGCTACCTTCTGTAATTAATATTGACAGACTTAATATTTTTGAAGAAGTCACAGTTAATGAAAATCTAAGTAAAATAATTCCAAAATTTAAGTTATCCCAGCCGCAATCTGATGTTCAAACAGCAGTTGAAAATTTCAAAAAAATGATAGAAAAGAACAAAGATTTGTGGCAGAAAAAATATGGCTTTGTATTTTATGAATGTTGTGATGCAAATAAAATTATTGTAGCAACAGGAATAGATTCTTCTATTTTAAAAAGCGAAGAAAAACCTGATATCGGGTTTGTAAGATTAAATCTTATAAAACCAGATCTACTTCAAAAATCGTTTTTTATAGGAAAAAAAGTTGCTGTTATCGAAAAATCAAAGATTTTATACAAGGAGGTTAGGCATCTAACGAGTTTTTGTTCATTATTTATCATAGAAAGCCTATCAAAGAAAAAACTTTTAGAAATTTCAGATATTTTAGAAAAACAAGAAAAAGAGGAAATTTTAAAATTATGAAGTAGGATGTTATGCGCAAAGGAAGGGAATTTTATTCCAAAAATTATGATAAGGTCATAGAACTTTATAATCAAGGAACAGAGATAAAAAAGATTGCAGAACAGTTAGGCATGAGTTATTCAGCTGTCTATCATTGGGTGAAGGGACTGAGAAAACCTGAAAAGGGAAATATAATTAAATTCATAGAATTTTTAAAGAGCAGTGGGCCAATGCCGATAGCAGAAATTGAAGACAAATTTCCAAAACACAATGATATATTTCATGTTGCTATCGCAAGAAAGATGCCGATAAAAAGAAAAATTTTGCAAGCAAAAATAGGAAAATATAATACATGGTATTATCTTGAAGGTCAAGAAGAAGAATTGGAAAATAAAATAAAATTATTAAAAGAAAAGATAGAAGAAATACAAAGGAAGATAGCATAAATAATAAAAGAATTTGAGATGGTATTAATAAAAATGGTGTAGACTAGCATAAGAAAAGGCTGACGCATCAAAAATGCGTTATCTATTTTCGTTGCTAGGGTACTAATAAAAATAAAATGATATAGACTACGAACGAAGTGGTACTATGGAGCCAATATTCAGTTTGAGTGAAATTCCAAAAGAAGAATATATCTTGGATTCAGAATGTAGTGGCTGCGGGGTTATACTAGCAGTTAGATATACTCTTAAAATTGTTGGAAAAGATGTTTTGATAGTTTTTAATGGAGAACACGGAAAGACAATAAAACTCATGCAAAATATTTTGTTGACAGAAAAGCTCACTCCACTACCGAAAATCGAAGAAAGGATTGTTGCCTTTGATGAAGTCGGAGATCTAAACGAATTGGAAGAGTTTATTAAATATAATAATCATTTCTTACTGATTTCATTTTCAGAAAAACCTTTAACAAAAATCATGGATGCATTCAATTTAGATTATATTGCAGCCACATCGGTTTCCTATCCATTAGATTTCATAAACAAAATAATAAAAGCAATGAAATATAAAAAATCCTTTATTCAAGTTCTTGCCCCGTGCCCGATAAAAAATGGTTTCGATCCATCAAACACAGTTGAGGTCGGAAAGGCAGCAGTTCTTTCCGGATATTTTCCATTATACGAAATAAAAGAAAAGGAATTTGCCTTAACATTCAGACCAAGGATATTAGAACCAGTCAAAACATATTTTGATATGCAAAAAAATTTCAAGAAGAGTGATGAAGAAATAGAATATATTCAACAAACAGTTACAAGAAACTGGAAATTTATGAATTCAGACAAATTCTGGATGACAAGGTTATGATTTTTAATTAAAATTAGATTTTATTGGATTTTTTAAATTTTTATGAATTTAATTTTTGAACAAGAAAAGTAGCGGTTTTTTCTTTGATAGTTTGATTCAAAGTCGGATAAGGTTCAACTGCTGTCAACTTTACAGAATATTTATCAAAATGAATTGTTCCATCAACTGTTAAATTAAAAAAGCCAACATCTTGATTGTTTTTTAAAATATTTATTTCAGCCCTCGCCTCTCCAGCCCAAACACACTGTGCTTCTTTAGGACATCTGCTATCACTAATATCTATTAATTTTATTTTTATGAATTCAGAACGAATAAACGCAGTTTGATTTACTTCCAAAGAAAATTCTTTACCGAGCTCAACATAATTCGCAGAAAATATCATCATAAATATAGCGTACGCTCCAATTAAAATTGCAAGAACAATTAGCGATTTTTTCATAAAAAGATTCTCCATAAAAATGAAAAACTTTTTTCTCTAAAGTGTCATAAAATCAATAATCAATATAGGTATTGTAATTCATTTTGTATAAATATAGTATGTAAAAGAATAAAAGCATTATGAGAAAAATCACAAAAGCTTTGTAGAAAACTTCAATAATCAATTGAATCTACATATATGTTGTATGTTATAGAGAAACATTTCACGTTTAAATAGTTTCTTAAATACTTCAAACTTTCTCTTTATGAAGTTTTGCTTTGTTTTAATTCATTTATTGGTTTGCACAAACTTAAGCTTCGAATATTCATGAGGCATTCTTTTGATAACCTATTTTGGATTTATAATAACTTTTCTACAGAGCCATCACAAACATATTTATCAATTACATATTGTGAAAAATTCTTCAAATTTAGAAAAAAATTACTATTTTTTCATTACCATTTAAGTTTTGCAGACAACCAAAATCATTACTAACAATAGATATTTATAGAAATTAGTATTATTTATTTCTATGTTTAACCTGAAGAACTATGAAAAAACATACAAAAATTTTAGTTGGGATCAGGCAAAAAAAGAGATATCTTTCTTTGGCAAGAAGTTGAACATTGCCTATAATTCTATTGACAGGAATGCAGAAAAAAACGGTGAGAAAATTGCTCTGTATTGGGAAGGTGAGAAAGAAAGTAAGTCTTTCACATTCAATGAAATGAGAGAACAATCAAACAAATTTGCAAATGTTCTAAAGAAATATGGAATTAAGAAGGGAGATAGGGTATTTATATTTTTGCCAAGGATTCCTGAATTATATATTTCATTTTTCGGCATATTAAAAACAGGCGCAATTGCCGGCACGCTGTTTTCTGCATTCGGAGAAAAGGGCATTGAGGAGCGTCTAAAAAAAGGTGAGGTAAAATTTCTTATTACAAACAGGGAATTGAAAAAAAGAGTTGATAAGGTTAAAAAGAATCTGCCAGATTTAAAATATATAATTTTGGTTGATGGAAAAGAAGGAAAAAAAATAATTGATTATAAAAAGGAAATGAAAAATGCTTCTGAAGAATTTTCTATTGCCAAGATGAATCCAGATGATCCTGCTCTTATGCTATTTACATCTTCTACATCAAACACACCGATTGCAGGAATTGTAATTCCACATAAGGCAATTATCCAGCAGCACATAACTGCAAAATGGGCATTGGATTTTAATGAAGATGACATCTATTGGTGCACAGCTGATCCTGGATGGGTTACAGGTGTTGTTTACTCCATGATTGCAAATTGGTCTAATAATATCACTTCGGTTGTTTATGAGGGAAGATTTGATGCAGATAGATGGTACGGAATAATAGAAAAATATAAAGTAAATGTATTGTATACAGCTCCAACTGCAATAAGAATGTTAAAGTCATCAAATGCACATAAAAAATACGATCTTTCATCTGTTCGCCATATCTGTTCTGTTGGCGAGGCACTTGACCCTGATTCAATTAAATGGTCTATGAAAGTTTTTAAGACAAAAATTTATGAGAACTACTGGCAGACAGAAACAGGGGCAATGATAATTGGGAATTTTCGCTGTTTGAAAATAAAGCCAGGATCCATGGGAAAACCGTTTCCAGGTGTTGTTGCAAAAGTCGTTGACGAAAAAGGAAAAATTTTACCTTCAGGTAAAGAAGGAAATATTGCAATAAAGCCAAACATTCCTGCAATTATGATTGATGTTTGGAAGAATAGAAGGATGTATAATAGCTATTTCAGACACGGCTGGTATTATACAGGAGATCGCGCATACATGGACAGGGATGGATATTTCTTTTTTGTCGGACGTGCAGATGATATTATAAAAACATCAGGTGAAAGGGTAGGTCCGTTTGAGGTTGAGTCAGCATTGATGGAACATCCTGCAATAAATGAAGCAGCTGTCATAGGAAAGCCAGACCCTATTCGTGGAGAAATCATAAAGGCATTTATTGTTCTACAAAAAGGATATAAGCCATCCAAAAAATTGGAAGAAGATATACAAAAGTTTGTTAAAAAAAGGTTGGCAGGTCATGCCTATCCAAGAGAATTTCAATTTGTTGATAGCCTTCCAAAGACGCATAGCGGAAAAATCATGAGGAGATTATTAAAGGCAAAGGAGCTAGGATTACCTGCAGGTGACCTGTCTTCATTAGAAAAATAATTATAGGTAGTAAATTTATCATAGAAGAAGTACAGAAACCGTGTTCTTTAATTTTGGAGAAGATTAAAAAATATTTAAGAAACTTTGCGAATTTGAGGAAAGAAATTTTCTCCTAATTTTTGGAATTTTTAATCATGTAAAACATTAGGCACAGGATTCAATGATAATCTCATAGAAAAAAATTATGAGAAAAATTACAATTGAACAGATTTCAAATCTGCTTTCTGCAATTGTGACCTTAAAATGAAGTGAGGGATTAAAGGATTTGGGGGCTCTCCATAAAAATGAAAAACTTTTTTCTGTAAAGCGTGGTCATAAAAAAATAAAAGCATTATGAATCGCAATCAGAATTCAGGACAATTGAACGGACAGAAAGATTTTTCACAATCTGCTTCTGCAATTGAAAAATCCTTTCAGGCAAGAAAAATCCATTCAGCAAAAAATGAGAAAATTACTATTTTTCAACCCATTTTTACCATTCAAGTTTTGTAGACAACTCCTATCCCTAACAATAAATGTATACTACCGATAAATATATATATAGGAAGAAACAATTAATAATAAGTGATAATATGAAAGGAATAACACCAGTGATAGCAATAATATTATTACTGATGATAACCATTTCGTTGGTGGGATTTGCCTTTGTGTGGTTCACACGAATGACTGAAAGTATGACAAACCAGACAAGCGAATCTCTGAATCAGCAGATGCTTGTGCAGAGAACAAAAGTTACAATAGACAACTATGATGAAGTGAGCGGAAGATTAGTGATAAGAAATGCAGGGTCTGTGAATTTAGAACTAGGTAAAGTAAGCGTTTATGTAAACACCACAGGTCTAATATCTGACTGCTCATGGTCACCGAGTGGTAGTATTGCACCAGGCGCAACTACAATTTGTACAAGCAATGGTCTAAAGACATGCACAGGTACAATTGTTGTCACATCAATAGGGATGGGAGATTCTAAATCTTGCTGATTTTTTTTCATAATTTTTTCATTTATTAAGTTTAAAACAAGTAATCTTAGAAATGGCTAGGCATTAAAAGTATCAATTCTTAATATGGATTTAATTTAAGATTTTAAAATAAATTTATAAAAATATCTCTATATAGTTAAAAGAATATGGGCTGATAGTTCAACGGAAGAACGCTCGCTTTGCAACGGCCCTATTGCCGGCGAAAGAAACAAAATAGCGAGAGGCTGGGGGTTCAAAACCGAGAGAGGATAATCCTCTCTTACTCACCTTATGTGGCTAACACAGATGAAAATCCCCCTCAGTCCATTTTTTGCAAATAGACGCACAAAGTATCGGTTTTCAAAAACGTTACGGAAAATAGTTGCTATTCACTAAAAACCGAGAATTCTTATTCCATAAAATAAAATATAAACAAGTATTATTGCTGACCAATTCAGTATCAAGAATTTCCAATGACCGTGCCAAATATAACCTCTCACGCTATAATTGCTTAAAGGATAGAATGGCTTCTGTTTGAAATAAATAGAATCCTTATGCGTGAATATATCTAGCAACAGATGAAGTCCCCAACCAAAGAGGATAGGCCAATAAAATTGAGAGAATATAATACTGAATATAAAGAAAAAGAGTATCATAACAGAAAAACTGTGAGAAGAGTTATACAAATTTTCAAGTTTCTTAGTGAATTTTGTAGGGCGTTTTTTCCAAGAAAGTATTTTCCTGTTTTTTAGCGTAAAATAAATCATATAAAATACAGCAGGTATGCCCCATAAAAGATCAGGTAAAACTGAGAAAAATGAAACCTGAATTAAATATGAAAAATTAAAAAATTTTCCGAACAATATCATACTCCATGCGATATGCGCAAAAAAATCCATAGCTAATACATCGTCAATAAAAAATAAATAAATTATAGTGGTAAAATGGAAGACGAAATATTCAAAGCTGCCCTTAAAGTAATAAGATTTTAACGTTCTCGAAAGAAATCACATACCACATTACTCAGTCTTCGGTGAATGGGAGTATAGATTTTATGAATCTTTTCTTCAAAACGGATTAATAGATGCGTACATGGCAGTTTCTCCAAATACACAAGATTATAGCTGGTTTGGAAGAGAAGGAAATGGTTACAGATTTGACCATATTTTTATTTCCCAATCTCTTTACATTCATGAGCCACGTCTTCAAAAAATAAGTGATCATTCTATCATGTATATGAAGTTAAATAAAACTTAAGATTGCAAATGTTATCCATTAAAAATAAATATTGGATAAAAAATTCAAGAATAGTGTTATTGAAGTTTTATACAAAGCCATGATTTTTACAAAATAAATCTGATAATACCCATTCTACAGAACCGAAAAATGGTTAAACAAAAAGTTTAAATATATGTAATAGTATAAAATAGTGTTGAAAGCTGCTCAGGGTCTGCTTAACTTTGTGAGAGGAAGTTAAGTTGGCAGCGAGAAGGAGTTATAATTAAATCTGATTCTGGGCAGTATCAACAGTGCAGTTCGTAATGAAAGTTACGGATGAAGTGTGATGGCGTGATAGCCTAATCGATCATGCTGATGAACAGTCATAGGTCCAGAATAAAGATAGCTAGCTCCCGTGCTATCTAGTGGATAGCTTGGCTCAAGCTACGATGAAGGTGGTGGCAAGCTGCCATAAGTCCTGGCGAGACGCATGCAGTCTTCGACCCAGGAATCACCGAATGAGAGATCTCGTTTAATCTGTCTCGCAAGAGATAGAGGTGGACGGAGAGAATTAAAGCATTTTAGTAACTCCAGGAAAAGAAAGCAAACGCGATTCGGTTAGTAAGGGCGACTGAAAGCCGAAGAGAACAAACCGAAGATGTCCAGTAATGGAACATCGATGTGGAGTATGGACTCGGGCTACGCCTATTTGTCCGACACGAAGTCCTCTGGAAAGTGGCACCATAGAGAGTGATAGTCTCGTAGTGGTAGGACAAAAGGTGGATACCGAGTATCCTGAGTATGGCTCCTCGGATTTGGAGTCAGAAGACGGGTCTTATCTAGATCCAATTCTAAATAAGTCTTGAGTCCGATAGCGAATTAGTAAGGTGACTGAACGCTGAAAAGAAGGGGTAACACCCATTGAAAAGAGCTTGAAACTAGATAGCTACAGTTAATAGGGTAAAAGTACAGGGTTTCCTGTACTCAAACCTATGTCCGTTTCGAATGTTGAGAAAGTGCTAATTGTGGCTCGGTAGACATTCCTTTTCTGTCTTTGACAATCTAGATGGAAAAACACAAGGAAATTATATTTAGAAAAAATTTCAAACATCCTAAAAAGGATGAAAATTAAGAGCACGTTCTCTTCCGAAATAAACGGGGCAGGGAGTTTATCTCTATGGCAAGGCGAAAGCCGTAGCGAAAAGTCTTTTTATATAAAGAAAAGGCTCGCGAAAGCGATGGTGTTCTTTTGAACACACCGTACGAAAGTGCGGAAGTCATAGGGGTAAGACCCGAAACCAGATGATCTAACCCTGGGCAAGGTGAAGCGGCTCGAAAGAGTCGTGGAGGCCTGTCTCCCGTTATGGTCCAAACCTTTGGGGTGACCTGGGGTTAGGGGTGAAAAGCCAATCGAATCTGGTGATAGCTGGTTCCTCCTGAAATGAGTCTCAGCTCAGCCTCGCTTGATCAAGGTTAGAGGGGTAGAGCACTGATTAGATAGCCAAGAGCCGAGAGGCTCAACTATCTTGTCAAACTCCGAATCCTCTAGCTGGCAAGCGGGAGTGAGGGCATCGGAGTAATTTTGATGTCCGAGAGGGAAACAACCCAGACCATTTATAAGGTCCCTAAATCCTGGTTAAGTGTATCGAAGCTGGTTCTGAACTTAAGACAGTGGGAAGGTAGGCTCAGAAGAGTTTGACATGTCATAACATGTCTTACGTTGATCAGCCATCCTCTAAGCAACGCGTAATAGCGGACCCATCAAAGTTCAGAGCGGCGAAAATGGACGGGGCTAAACCAGGTACCGAGGAAATGGATGCACAAAATAAAATTGTGCATGGTAAGGAGGCGTGCTGCGTGGGCAGAAGCTCTCTTTTAAGAGGGGGTGGACCGCGTAGCAATGAAGATCCTGCTGGGAGTAGCAGCAAAGTCGAGTGAGAAACTCGACCGCCTAAAGGGCCAGGGTTCCCGCTTAAAGCTTATCTGAGCGGGGTTAGTCGAGCCTAACCGCAATCCTAACCGACTTGCGGGAAAGGGTAAACAGTTAATATTCTGTTACTAACTAAATTCGTTGACTCTACTGCCTAGCTTCGGGATAGTCTGACAATAACCGTCGTTATTGCTAAGTGTTGAAGTTGGGGGAGTGTCTTAATGACGAGAACCCAATGAATGCACGAATGGCTTGCCGTATGGCGAGTTCAGATGATTCCTGGAGCCCATGAAAAAGCAGTAGATAGAATTTAGTTACTCGTACCAAAAACCGACAAAGACTAGGCTCAAGTATAGAAATTAATAAATATCGAAGCATACTTTTTCAATGTTAACAAAAAAGAATTCATATTCTTTGAGAATTGTTGGAAAAAACAATATCAAAAAATACTTTATGACATTCGGAACATTGAATGGAAAGTATAAGCTTGAGTTCTAGTCTTCGGGAAACAGGTGCCCCTTGCTGAAAAGGCAAAGGCGTTCGAGAGAATCTATCCCAAGGAACTCGGTAAATTGGCCGGGTACCTTCGGTAGAACCGGTGTCCAGTCAGGGATGACTGGATCGCAGTGACAAGGCCGATCCGACTGTTTAACAAGCTGTGCGAAGAGTGTTTAATATCACGCAGTTCAATAAATTTATATGAACAATGGCTTGCTGGAGTGTTGGTAGGAGATGGCATGCACCATTACGGAAGTAATAAAGCATATGCCGTTTGGATTGATCAACACATATGAAACAAGAATGTTCTAAAAGAATCAGGTTTCAAAACTTATAATATAAAGTAACTGATAACAAAGAAAGAGTTCTGACATATTCTAAGGCACTTTTTTCGAATTCGACAGAGTTCGGAAAAATTTATGGATTGCAGTATATAAGTGATATAGAACTTTTTCGGAAATTATTGCAATTCGTCTCGTCGCACAGGTTAACAAACACAGTTGGCTGCTAAGTGGAAACGCTTTGTATAGCCAATGAGTCGTGGCCACTAATGGTGTGTTAAAACAGATTACAAATAGACGCACAGAGTGCGTCAAGTAGATTCTGTCGAAGCCCCATTGTAGGCCGGCCCTAACTCTGAGGGTCTTAAGGTGAATCGTCGCCTTAGTAAAATTTGGCTGTATGCTGGAAAGTCCAGAATTTTCAGGTCCTGAGAAAGGAAAAATCCTGAAAGGATGTGGATAATCAGCAGGAAACCGCGAAGAGGTGATTCTATGAAAGAAAGATACATGAAATACTATCTTCTTGGGTTTGCAGATGCAGAGGGTTGTTTCAGTATTTCTCTTAAAAGACAAGATACAGCAAGATTTGGATGGGCTTTAGATCCAGTATTTCAAATAACCCAGCACAATTCTAACAAAAATATACTAGAATTGTTTCAGAAAGTACTGAAATGCGGAAGAATAATACAAAAACCAGGTCAACCAGATTTATCATTGTTTTTAGTTGACAACCGAAGACAACTTGTTGAAAAAATAATACCGTTCTTTGAAAAATACAAGCTTTTAGCTAAAAACAAAGATTTTGAAAAATTCAGAAAAGTGATAAATGGTTTGGAAAACAAAATGCATCATAACAAGGAAACGTTCATAGAATTAATCAAAGAATGCTATGAAATGAATCTTGGTAAACAAAGAAGATACAAACTTGAGGAAGTTTTGGAGGATATAGAAAAGCGGGATCCTCAGAGACTATAAGCCAAACGCGAAGCAGAGAGATAGAATCGCTGCGATCGCGAAGATATAGTCCGAACCTCATGGTAACATGAGGAGATATGCAGAAATGCATATCCGCCTTTCAAAAGAAAGGTCAGAAAAGTAACAGAATTGAGCGTAATCCCTTGCCAATTAAATGTTGGCCTGCATGATAGATTAACGAGATCGGCACTGTCTCGGGATAGAACTCGGCGAAACTATCATTCTGGTGATTAGGCCAGAGACCTCTAGTGGGAAGAGTAGACCCCGTGGAGCTTTACTGCAGTCTGCTGCTGTGATATATAGGTGATTGTATAGCGTAGGCAGGAAACGTAGAAGCCCACTCGTAAGAGACAACAACATAAAAATGTTGTTGCTTTATTGAGTGGAGTTGCCAATGTAACACTGCCCTTTCATCTGTATATCGCTAATCCCAACATAGAACTATACTGAGAAGCAAAGACAGTGTGCTTTGCGCATTTGTCATTCAACTGAGTATGGTATGTATTTGGGTGACAACAGCAGTTGGGCAGTTTGGCTGGGGCGGTACGCCTTTGAAAAGATATCAAAGGCCCTCTAAGTTCGACTCATCTCGGTCAGAAATCGAGAGTAGAGTGCAAACGCAAAAGTCGGATTTATTGGATTCTGGACAACAAAGAATCCAATCGCGAAAGCGTGAGTTAGCGATACGCACGTCGGCGTAGATAGCTGCGTGTGGTATGAGAAAAGCTACCCCGGGGATAATGGTGTCGTAGCGGGCGAGAGTTCTTGTCCGCACTCTTCCTATCTTGCGTTGAGGAATATCGTCCCAGATAGAGAACACTATGTTCAATGACAAAAACTGGGTAGCTTCTGAGCAAGAAAACAATCTAGCCAAGGGTATGTAGAGTGTGGAGGACAGATCGACCCCGTGTGTTGCGGCGTCGCTGTCGGCTGGGCCTCACCTGGCTGTGCAGAAAGCTTTTTTTTAAAAAGCCTGCATGCAGCCAAGGGTGCCGGAGTTCACGGATTAAAAGGCCACCTTAGCTGGGTTCAGAACGGCGTGAGCCAGTTTGGTCTATATCTGCTAGAGGTGTTGCTGTCTGAGAGGAAGGAAGGATAAGTACGAAAGGAACATCTTTCCGTGGCCTCTGGTGTACCAGTTGTCCGATAGGGCATTGCTGGGTAGCTACGCCATAGTTGATAGTCCCTGAAAGCATCTAAGGGATAAGCAACTCTCAAAAATAGACAGCTTGGCGCGAGTAGACGACTCGATATGGAACAAGGATGTAAGTGCCGAGGCAACGAGGCATTCAGTCCATTGTTTCCTAAGCCTATGCTAGCCTTTAAATTTCTGGACCTATGACTTTTTAATATTTTTAGAAAAAATGCTAACAATTCTTTATAACAACCCTATCAATAAAAAAGAGTAAGGGAAGTTTACTTTATATAGGGATAGCATAATTAAAATTAATAAAATTCGTTTAAAAGTATTTAGTTATAAATATATTAATCGTCATTTGTCGTAAAAAAGTAATTATATAATAGAATAGCAAAATCTTTATTAATAGTAAAGGATATATAACAGAGATATAGCCATTTGATTATGGGTTGGGTGTGGTAAACCTATACATTTTTGGCTATTTAATTATTGTGGGGTGTGTGGAATGAAGAGAAAGATGCACAACTGTGGAGACGGTTTTAAAGGTTATATCGTCAAAGCCAAAGGTATTGAGTTTTGTGGATTCTGTGGAAAAGAGATTAAAAGCAAGTAAATATTTTTGTATAGAAATCTTTATTTATTTCTATTTTTTTATATTTTAATTAGATTCGAAAGGTGCCATGCAGTGCAACCGTCTGATACCAGCTTAGCTGGTATTGGAGGAAGCTCTGTCCACCCGTATTGCATGAACTAAGTTTTTTACTTAGTTCGTGGTTGAGAAACCACATCTGAGAACAGAAACGACATCAGTCCCAGACTGATCGATGATGTCTGGTTTATCCCTGAAAAGGGAGGCTGAATGAAACGGCTCAGAATGCAGGGTGCAAGTTTTAAAAACGCGAAGACAAATGGTTGCAGCTTACTGAGGATCGACAATTAGTCGTGAAGTGGCTAACAGAAGACAGGCTACTGCCATGACACCCGAAAAATCTCTTAGTTCTAAGAATAACACTATCAATACCTAAAAGTCATTGATAATATTTAACAAATTACATGAAATTGTATAAATTGAACCTATAATCTTTAGAATTTTATTTTGAAGTTCTTTGAAAACCCACTTTTGTGAAATGAAAGGAAGAACTTCGAAAGAAATCAATATCTTGGGTTACAAAGGGGATTTCATTTCTTCAATTTCTTTCCCAACCATTCAGGAATAGGTACAGAATATTTCTTCATTACTGCAGCGAATCTTTCAGGAAAATCTAATTTGAAAACATCTATTTCTGGAATATCTTCTGCTTTTATTGATATAGTTTTATAAGAGCCTCTGTAATTTGTAGTGAATATGATTGCCTCACTTGGATATGATGGTTTCAAAAAACCGCCATTATGTTTTGTAATTATAATTCCAGAGTGCGGTAGATAGAAATCCTTTGCTTCCTCAACAAAAGCCAAAATCTCACTAGCTATGTTGAAGCTTTCACTTTTTAATTTTCCTTGTACCCATATTCGATCACTCATCTCAAATGATCTATCTCCAAACTCGCCTTTGAATTTGCATTTCTTAGATAATCTCCCAGTTCCTTTTCCAAATTTTCCACTGACATAGCATCTTTCAGCCTGATAAAATGATAGTCCATCAAAATTTCCGCTTGCATTGCATTTGTTAGCTCCATGAAATGATTCATTGCCAAAATTTCCGCTTGCATTGCACAGTTCAGCTTTATAAAATGCCCAAGGTCCGAATTTTTCTTGCACAACATAAAGTTCTTTACATCCATATCCAAAATAAGCCATTCCAGCAAGTTCATAACAATGAAAAATTCCAGCAACCATGCCCAAGAATTTTTCCTCTTCTTCGCTTTCCGGTTTATAACTCTGAATTTGTTCTATTAAATTAGAAGAATAAGATACTTGTTGGGCTAATTCTCTCATACCTTCAATATCCTTTATTTTATTCACTTTTTTCATCGCTTCAGTCAAATTCATAGTCATTCTATAATATATCTATGTTTAAAAACCTTCTCAACATCAATTATAAAAACACTGACGTTAATATTTAATTATGAAAATAAAATGGATTAGGGCATTTGACAACATAGAGAAGCAGATTAATGCGACACTTGCAGCAATGACTCTGTTTTTAGTATTTTATGCAATTTATGGATATATTGACTTATGGATTGCACCGATAATACAGATAATCTGTTTATTTTCAGCTGTTTATTTCCTTATCTTTTCATTGCTGCTGACCAACAAGTGGATCAACAAAAAATACAAATAAAAAGTTTTGGAATATAATAAAAGTGGTATCTATGGCAGAAAAAGAAAAAACTTATTTACCGCAGTCAACAGCTGGTTTAATCCGATACTTTGATGCAGAAGAAGGGATTGAAATAAAGCCAGAACATGTTGTAATAGCTTGCATAGCCTTTAGCTTCATTGTTCTTGCTCTGAAGTTTTTGGTGTAAGAATTAGATTACTTGATTTTTAATACTTCTCTATCAAAATTTTATTCATGCAAAAGATATTGCTTGGCCCAGCTGGGTCTCCTGCCGCTTCAACATTGGAAGGAGTAGACAAAGTTAAGTCATTAGGACTTCAGGCAATGGAGGTTCAATTCTCTCATGGCATAAAAATGTCTTTACAGTTAGCAAGGCAGGTTGGCGAAGAAGCAAAAAATCAAAAAATTTATCTTAGCGTTCATGCACCATATTTCATTAATCTTGCGTCAGAAGATAAAAAAAAGAGAAAAGAGTCAAAACAAAGAATTTTAGATTCTTGTGAAAGGGCTAATTTTTTTGGAAAATCTCGTGTTGTTTTTCATCCTGCATATTTTGGTAAGTTTGATAAAGATGAGTGTTACGAAGTAGTCAAGGAAGAAATTTTAGATATGATGGATATAATAAAGAAAAATTCATGGGACGTTGAGCTTGCTCCAGAAACAACAGGAAAGCACTCTGCATTCGGCAGCCTTGATGAAATAATAAGATTGTCAAAAGAAACGAAGTGCAATTTGTGTATAGATTGCGCTCACATCTATGCAAGGAATGGTGGAAAAATAGATTATTCAGAAATTTTTGATAAAATAAAAATTCTCAAAAAGAAAGAATTGCATTTTCATTTTTCTAATATAAATTTTTCATCCAAAGGAGAATTAAATCATCTCAATCTTGACAGCAAACCAGCTTTCGAGCCGTTTGCAAAAGAGTTATTGAAAAGAAAAATAGATGCAACCATAATTAGCGAATCGCCTGTAACATGGCAAGACAGCTTAAAGATGAAGAAAATCTTTGAAAGGTTAGGATATAAATTTAATCAAAATCAATAAATGATAAAAATAGCTGAATAAACTCCTTAAATTATGTAATGGTGAAAATAATGAAAATATTGGTCACAGGCGGATGTGGATTTATCGGCTCTTCATTAGTTAAAAGATTATTGAAAGATCATGATGTCGTTGTTTTAGATATCTCAGCTTGTAAGAGCACAGAAGTTCAATTCATGAAAGGAGATGTTAGAAAAAAAGAAGATGTTGAAAAAGCAATTCATGGTTGTGAATTTGTTTTTCATCTTGCAGCGCAGATAGATGTTCAGGAATCAATAAAAGACCCTGATAAAGATTATGATATCAATGTTAATGGCACTCGCACGGTTGTTGAGGCATGTAAAAGATTTGGAGCAAAAATAATATTTCCATCAACAGCAGCAGTTTATGGCAATGCAGAAGTTCCTGTAAAGGAAGATGCAGAAAAAAAGCCTATGTGTCCATATGGGCAAAATAAACTTTTTGCAGAACAAATATGCCAAGAGATTGATCATTTTATAATCAGGCCGTTCAATGTTTATGGCCCTGGCGGTAAGGGTGTGATACCAAAGTTTTGTGAAAGAATAATGAATGATCAAGAAATATTAATTACAAATCCTAGAAGTACAAGAGATTATATTTTTATTGATGATGTCATAGATGCATTTATTCTCGGATTAAAATACAACGGTATATACAATGTCGGATCTGGAAAAGAAACAAGATTAGATGAGATTGTAAAAATAATTGAAAAACTTACAGGAAAAAAAGCAAAAATAAAATATGGTAAGCCTCTTCATGAAATAGAAAGAAGCGTTGCAGATATAACAAAGATAAAAAAGCTGGGGTGGAGACCAAAAACATCTTTAGAAGAAGGAATCAAGAAAACTTTAGGATTAATATAAATAACATAAACTAATTTCAAATGTGTTGTCTACAAAACTTGATAAAAATAATTGAAAAATAGTAATTTTCTCATTTTTTGCTGCATGGATTTTTCTTGCTTGCAAAGATTTTTCAATTGCAGAAAGCAGATTGAAAAATTTGTTCAATTGTCCTGAATTCTGGTATGCAATTCATAATGCTTTTATTTTTTTTATGACCACGCTTTACAGAAATAAGTTTTTCATTCAACTTTTATGGAGAGCCTTTCAAATATGATTTTTTAACCAGCATAAACTATAGCAACATCAAAAATTTTTGAGATTTATAAAGTTTATAGCCACTTTTTCAGAACATATTTTACATCAGCAATATAATCTCTCCATCTCCTTTCTCTTCTGTGCAAAAGATAGGCAAAATTATGAATGCCGTCTATCACACCAACTCCTTTTATATATACAGGAACTTTTATTGGAACATTTGCAGTTTTCAGATTGTTTCTACCAACTTCAAACACAATCTCAACAGCTATTTGATAGCGGTCAGATTTCAATTGCAGTTTTTCTAGTGCATTTCTTCTGAAAGCCCTGAACCCAGATTCAGTATCTTTCAAATTGGTCCCAGAAATAAAGTTAGTTGCAGCATTTAGAAAAAAATTTCCAATTTTTTTGATAAGAGGATATTTGCTCAAATCGCGCGCACCAAGAACAAAATCATAACCCTCATTTATTTTATCTATGAATTTAGGAATATCTTCAGGAATGTGCTGCCCATCTGCATCTAATGTAATTATAATATCTGCACCATTTTTAAGAGCAGTCTCAAAGCCATCTCTCAGGGAAGCACCCAGACCTTTGTTCACCGTATGATTCAAAACAAGTGCGCCAGCACTTTTTGCCACTTTTTCAGTATTATCCTTTGAGCAATCATTGACAACAATAACTTCGTCAACATATTTCTTTGTTCTTTTTACAATGTCTCCAACAGTTTTTTCCTCATTATAAGCAGGTATAACAGCTATTATTTTTTGTTTCATATTTTAATTTAAGAAATTAAAGTTAAATACTATTATAAACGAAAGGAAAACGCTGAATTTTAAAAGCTATCGCATACAAAAATCCTTAGGTGAAAGGTATTATAGAAATACGTATTCATGGAAAAGGAGGGCAGGGCGCAGTAACCGCCTCTGAGGTTTTGGCAATAGCTGCATTCAAGGATGGAAAATATAGTCAGGCGTTTCCTAGGTTTGGTCCAGAAAGAACAGGCGCACCTGTTGAAGCATATTGTAGGATAGATGATAAGTTTATCAATCTCCGAACATTTATTTATGAGCCAGATTATCTAATTGTTTTAGATGATTCGCTTCTCAAATTAAATATTACAAAAGGTCTGAAAAAGGGAGGAACAATTATAATCAATACAGATAGAAAATCTCCAATAAAAGGTTTTAATGTTTTCACAATAGATGCAACTAAAATAGCATTAGAAGTATTGGGAAGACCTATTGTTAATACAGCAATACTGGGGGCATTTGTCCGTGTAACAGGATTAATATCATTAAAAAGTTTGAAAGAAGCGATTCTTGAGAGATTTCCAGGAGATGTTGGAAAGAAGAACATTATTGCAATTGAAAAATCCTATGAAAGTTGTGGAAAGATGATAGAATGAAAAAAGTATTAGGAATTTGTGGAAGTCCGAGAAAAGGAAATACAGAATTTATGATTAAAACAATATTGGATGCGGCAGAAAAAAATGGTGCGAAAACAGAATTAGTTTTATTGAGAAATCTAAACATCAAACACTGCAATGGTTGTGGCAAATGTGAAAAAACAAAGAGATGTGTAATAAATGATGATATGCAAAAGTTATATCCAAAAATCTTTGATTCCGATATATTTGTTTTTGGTTCACCAAGTTATTTTGACAATGTTTCTGGATTGATGAAAGATTTTATAGATAGGTTCGATCCAATATGGCAAGACAAAAGACTTGCAGAAAAAGAAGCAATTCTTGTTGCATCTGGTGCAGTCACTTCAGAAGAAGTTATTAAGATATTGAAAACATTTTGTGATATTTGTAAAATTAAGGTAGTTGAAAAAATATCTATAAATGGAAGTGCATCAAAAAACAAAGAATTAATTAAAAAATTAGAAGAAATTGGAAAAAAGATTTCAAAGTGATGTAATGAAGAAAAAATTTATTGGTCCAACAACAGATGAGCCTTCAACAGAAAATAAGACCGGTACATGGAGAACATTTAGACCAATTATTGATAATGCGAAATGTATAGGATGTGGAATGTGTGAAGAGGTTTGTCCAGATAGCTGTGTACATGTTATTAATAAAAAAGCAGTTATTGACTATGATTTTTGTAAGGGTTGTTTAATATGTTTGAATCAATGCCCTGTAAAGGCAATAAAAAAAGATATTGAAAAGTGAGAAAATGAAAATTGTTATAACATATATTGATGATAAGTCTGAAGCAGAAAAGATTTCTGAAGAACTATTGAAAAACAAGCTTGCAGGGTGCATTAATATTTTTCCCTGTTTTTCTAAATATTGGTGGAAAAATAAAATTCATAAAACAGATGAATTTATTTTGTTTATAAAAACAAAAGAGGAATTGATAGATGAAATAATTGAAAAAATTAAGAAACTTCATAAATATGAGTTACCTGTTATTGATATTATTGATGTTGAGAAAACAAACGAAGGAGTTCAAGAATGGCTCGATGAGGTAACAAAATAGAAATATAGTAAATGAACTATGCAAATAAAGCAATACAAAGAAATCATCAATAAATTATATGACAGGCAAAAGAGTGATTTAATGAAAAAAATTATGGAAGGAAGTCATGCAATCGCTGAAGCAGTTAAATTATCTGAGCCAAAGGTAATTGCAAGTTATCCAATAACTCCACAAACACATATAGTTGAAAAATTGGCTGAAATGATTGCAAACGGAGAGTTGGATGCAGAACTTCTTAATGTTGAAAGCGAACATTCAGCTATCTCTGCATGCATAGGGGCTCAAGCAATGGGTGCAAGAACATTTACAGCATCTTCTTCGCAAGGCCTTGCATTAATGCATGAGATTTTATTTATTGCATCAGGTATGAGATTGCCAATTGTTATGGCAGTTGCAAATCGGTCATTATCAGCTCCATTAAATATATGGTGTGATTGGTCAGATGCAATGGCTGAACGAGATTCAGGATGGATTCAGCTATACTGTGAAAATATTCAGGAAGCATTTGACACAATATTAATGGCCTACAGGATTGCAGAAGATAAAAATGTTATGCTACCAGCAATGGTTTGTATAGATGGTTTTTTCTTATCACATGTTTTTGAACCTATTGATATAACGGTCAAAAAATTTCTCCGGCCTTATAATAAAAAAATAAGTTTTGATCATCCTATTACACAAGGTGCATGGGCAAACCCAGAATATTATCAAGATTTTAAAAGAGAACAGCAAGATGGAATGAATGCTGCAAAAAAAGTTATCTCTGATGTTAATAAAGAATTTTATAAAGTTTATGGAAGAAAATATGGGAATGGTCTGATAGAGGTTACAAATCCCGGAAAGAAATATGCAATTGTCTCAATGGGCTCGGTGTGCGGAACAATAAAGCATTTCTTAGAAAAGAATGATAATTTTACATTAATAAGAATCAAATCTTTTCGTCCCTTTCCTTTTGAAGAACTAAAGATTCTTAGTGATTTTGAGTCAATAGGAGTTTTGGAAAAAGACATATCTCTTGGTAATTATGGTGCATTATTTACAGAAATAAAATCAATAACAACAGTTCCTGTTTGTAATTTTGTTGGCGGTCTTGGTGGCCGTGATATAACAATGAATGATATTCAGAAGATTTTTGAGATAATAAAAAAGAAAGGTAAAGGTTTTCATTGGGTTTAGATAAAATGCGCATATTCGTGCGTTGGTGAAAATATATGAATGAAAAATGCAAATTGTTTATGTCAGGTCATACAGCATGTGCAGGTTGCCCTGAAACAATAGCAATAAATAATATTTTGAAAGCTTCAGGGAAAAATACAGTAGTTGTTAATGTAACAGGTTGTACAGAAATTATTAGCAGCCAATATCCTAAGACATCGTGGGGAGTTCATTACATTCATGTAGCTTTTGAGAATGCTGGAGCAGTTGCCTCAGGTGTGGATGCTGCCTTAAAAAAACTTAATATAAAAGGAAATGTAATCGCGCTGGCAGGAGATGGCGGAACTTTTGACATAGGTCTACAATCTTTGAGTGGTATGGTTGATCGAGGGCATAATGTTCTATATATCTGCTTAGATAACGAGTGTTATAGTAACACGGGTGTTCAACGTTCTTCTTCAACACCTTATGCAGCATGGACAACAACTACACCAATAGGAAAAAAATCTATTGGAAATCAAACTTTCAAGAAGCCGATTGTTGAGATGATGGTTGCGCAGGGAATAAAGTATGCTGCTACAACATCGGTAGCTTATCCAAAAGATATTCAGAACAAAGTAAAAAAGGCACTTTCAATAGAAGGCCCTAAATTTATGTTGATACATTGTCCATGTCCAATTGCATGGAGGTTTGATCCTTCAAAAACAATTGAAATTGCAAGGCTTGCAGTTGAGACTGGCATGTGGGTAATATATGAAGTTGAGAATGGAAAGAAAACAATAAATATACAGCCAGAAAGAAAGAAAGTTGAAGAATATCTTAAGGCTCAAGGGAGGTTCAAGCATCTAACCGAAAAAGAAATTGAAATGATACAGAAAAAAGTAGATGAAGATTGGAAAGATATGAATTAAGAATTTCTTTTTTTTAAATAAAAATATTTAGCGTATTTACAACTTTAATTATGATTATTTGCTATTCATTAATTAATAAAAAATTTCTTTACTGCTTCATAAACTTTTTCATGAATTTCTTCTATGCTCATTAATTTTTTATCTTTCATGCAATCTATTGCTATCCAGTTTTTATTTTCTTTACATAGGTAATCGTAAATTTCATTTGTTCTTTTTAAAAATTCAATATCATTTTCATGCATATCTTTCTTTTTTTCTTTTTCAAGCATTTTTTGAGTAATTTCAATAGGAACTTTCAAGAGAATAACCAAATCAGCTTCTGGTATATCTTTCTCTAAATCCTGTAATCTTTTCAATATTTCCAATCTTTTGTTTTCATCTTTTATTTTCGCAGATTGATAGGCAAAATTTGAATATTTATATCTATCAAGAATAAGAAAATCGCTAGATTTTGACAAAGCCTTTATTTCTGGTAACGCAGCCTTTCTATCATTATAATAAAAAACAGCTGCTTTTAATGGATCCATTTTAACAGGATTGCCAAATTTTCCATCCAGATATTCTAAAATTTTTTTTCCAGTTGGAGTATCATAACGTGGAAAGCTCATGGTACTGACTACATAACCATCTTTTTTTAAATGTTCCACCAATTTTTTTGCTTGCGTGGCCTTTCCAGTACCATCCGAACCTTCGATACATATTATTTTTGCAGTGATTATATCACCATTACAATTTATTTTTTATTTGCTCTTTTATTTTCTCTCTTGGGACACCAAAGTATTCATCAAATGCTGGTGTTAGCTTAAGAGTTTTAGTTCTCCCGGTTTTTTCCCATTTTACAAATCCTCTTTTTTCTAACTCTTTAATATATTCATATGTTCTGTTGCCTATTATCTTGACAATATCAGATTGCTTTATAGGTTCATGATATAAAATTATAGACAAAACCCTCAGAAGACCTCTTGACATATCTGCATGTGGTGTAAGATCGGCAACATGCTCTTGAAATTCAGGTTTAACCATTAACTTGTATCCACCTATTTCAGAGAGAATTATTCCATGTTCTTCATTAGTGTATTTTTCTTTAAGATTTTTTATTAACTCTGATAACTCCTTTTCTCTTACCTTCAGTCTTTTTTGCAATGTTTTAAAATCAAGAGGTTCGCTTGTTGTAAAAAGTATTGCTTCAAGTGCAGCCAATTTCTTTGCATCTATCATAGTGATCATTTTATTTTTATATAAATTTCCTTAAACATCTCTTCTTGTTCACATTCTATATTTCCTTTCATTTCTAAATGTAAAATAGGAATAAAGACTGATACAATTTCTTTTCTATTCCAATTTGGTACAAGGTCGGAAAATTTTATAAAATTGCCAAGGCTTAATATTTTTTTATATATTCTTTCTATTTTTAATTCTATATCTTCTGGTTCTTCTATTAAGTCCATTGCCGCATGCTTTATTCTATATAGTCTGCTCTCTTTGTGTTCTTTAAATTCAAATGCCTTATTCAATGCATCAATCAATTCTTTTAATGAAACTTTTCTTGAAGGAACTCTCATCATAGGAGGGCTAAGCTGTGGAATTTGAGAGATATCTATCGGAGGGATTTCTTCTTTTTTTGTTTCTTTTTCTTCTTCCTCTTCAAAAAGAATCTCACATTTCATTCTCAAGAGTATTGCTGCAATTAGAATAAACCTTCCAGGTATTTTAAAATCAAATTTTTGCATTGTTTGAAGATAACTCATGAACGTATCTGTTAGTTTTACTATATCAACTTCCCAAGGATCCATTCCTTCAGATATGACTATTTCTTCTAATATCTCCTGCCAATCCATCCCAGAAAATATATTTTTTATCAAATTCTGTTCATCAAACATGAAATCACTTATTGTTTTGGCATTTCTATACCGAAAATCTTTGACACACCATTTTCCATTGATACCCCAAACACCCTATCAGCCATTGATATTGTTGTATCGTTATGTGTAATGACAATGAATTGAACATCCTTTGAATATTTTTTTATTAACTCAGCAATTTTTTTTGTATTAACTTTATCCAAAGCAGCCTCAACTTCATCAAGCACATAAAATGGAGCGGAATAGTGTTGCATGATTGCAAACAAAAAAGCTAATGATGTTAAACTTTTTTCTCCCCCTGATATTGAATCTATGTCAAGAACTTTTTTTCCAGGAGGGCTTGATTCAATGATAAGACCAGAATCTATGTTATTTTCTTCTTCTAATCTTAGTATACCAGTTCCACCAGTAAGATCTTTGTATACCTTTGAAAAATTATTAGAAATTTCATTGAATGTTTCAATAAATTTATCATATCTCTTTTTCTCAATTTCATTTACAGTTTTTTCTATTGCATTTTTTTCCTCAATCAGCTTATTTAATTTCTTTTTCAATTCTTCAAATTCAACATTTATTATCTCATATTCTTCTATCGCTTTCATATTCACCGGTCCAAGGGAATTTATCTCATAAATATATTTTCTTATCATTTCATTTAGTTCATTTTCATCCTTATCAAAATATGTTTTCACATCTTTGTACTCTTCATTTTCTAATTTAAGATTATCAATAACAGCATCCAATTTAGCCTTTTCAATTTTTATATTGTTTATTTCGTTTTGAAGTATATATCTGCTTTCGTAAATGTTTTTGTTTTCGCTTTTATCCAGTTCTAATTCTTTTTCTAGCTCTTGCTTTTCTTTTTGCAATTTCACTATATCTTCGCTCTCTTTTCTTTCAAGTGATTCTAATTTCTTTATCTCCTCTTCTATTGTTTTTATTTCCTTCATTAATGATTCATTCTCAGAAACAAGTTTTGAGATATTATCATGTTCTTTTTTTGCAAGGAATCCACCAATCATAGCGCCAGAAGATTCTTTGATATCTCCATCCAATGTTACACAACGCTCTTTAATTTCCCTTGCTACATCAATATCTTCAACAATATAAGTAGAGCCGAGAACATACTTAACTGCAGGACTAAATTTACTATCATAACTTATAAGATCAATTGCCCTACCAAGGACTCCAATTTTTGATATTGCTTTTATTTCCTTTCCATGTATTTTATTCAATGGAATAAATCTCGCTCTTCCTATTTTATTTTTTTTAAGAAATTTTATACAATCACTTGCGATTTTATCATCAGAAACTACAACATCCATTGCATGTTTTCCAATTGCAACTTTTATTGCAGTATTATATTTATCAGGGATGTTAACAAGATTCAAGAAAGTTCCAAAGACACCGTCAATTTTCAATTTTAGTATCTCTTTTACCGCAGGCTTGACAAGGCCTTGAATATTTTTCTCTCTTTCTATTTCTCTTAAATTCATCTCTAATTTGTCTTTTTTCATGAAGAGTTCTGTTCTTAATTCATTTATTTTTTTTGATACCTGGTAATCTCTGCTCTTCTTGATTATAATATCAGT
>Ga0078972_1000646_pt1 | contig 142408 bp, 114 predicted proteins | sample YelNatPaOPGAMG01_FD_67568 | JGI IMG/M metagenome (GOLD analysis project Ga0078972, IMG submission 67568) | Hot spring thermophilic microbial communities from Obsidian Pool, Yellowstone National Park, USA - OP-RAMG-01 (SPADES assembly) (version 2) | ecosystem: Environmental > Aquatic > Thermal... | reverse complement strand
CCAATTCCTTTTATTCTTATATTAAATGATGGTCTTTTTTCATCTCCAAAATACATTCCATAATTTTTATATTCAACCTTTTTTTCATAAGGAGTTTCATATTCAAATGCTCTTTCAGATAGTGGTGTTTTTACTGAAAATAATGCTCCTTCTTTTTTTAATCTTGCAAAAATTGGAGTAATTAATGAACTAGCTATTAATGCACAAACTATTGTGCATTTAGCCTTGAACCAAAAAACTTTCGCTCCTTGTTGTTTATACAAACCCATTTAACAACACGAAAATCGATAGTGGAAAACAAAATCATCGATATACTCTGCAACTTGGCGAGACCAACGAACGAGCAAAACCTTTGGCTTCATTCTCCGTTCAAAAATTTCACAATCCAAATTGCAAATTACAAAGAAAAAATTAAATATCCAAATTTTTTTTAAAAAAATTTTTATGATTTTAAAAAACCTTCGTTCCTGCCCTCTTACCAAAAGACATCGGATGTTTTTGAAACATCCGATGTCTGGGAATCTTGTAGGGGCGAGCGGTCCGCTCGCCCCTACAAAACACAGGGTAAAGGGTCGAACAAGAAGGAACAAGGTGCGAAATAATTATTTGCCCCATACGAAATATTATAATCCCAAAACCGATTTCGTTTCCAAAACCGAATTCATTTTGGTTAGACATCGGATGTCTGGCAGACATCCGATGTCTGTGTTGTGTAAATCTCTACAATGGAATATTGCCGTGCTTTTTCGGGGGATTGTTGTCCACTTTGGTTTCGAGCAGACGAAATGCGTTTATTAGGACTTGTCGGGTCTTCTTTGGTTCGATTACATCGTCGATATAACCATAGGAAGCAGCGATGTAGGGATTTGCAAACTTTTGGTTAAAAATTTCGATTAGTTCTTCTTCCTTCTTTTCGGGGTCGGGGGCATTTTCTATCTCTTTTTTGAAAATGATTTCGACAGCACCTTTGGGTCCCATAACGGCGAGTTCAGCAGTGGGCCAGGCGAAGTTGAAATCGCCACGAATGTGTTTGCTGTTCATCACGTCGTAAGCCCCGCCGTAGGCTTTCCGCGTGATAACAGTGATTCTTGGCACGGTGGCTTCGCAAAATGCATAGAGCAATTTTGCCCCATTGGTGATAATACCGCCCCATTCTTGGTCGGCTCCGGGCATAAAACCTGGAACATCTTCGAGAACAAGCAGAGGAATATTGAAAGCATCGCAAAATCGAACAAAGCGGGCGCCCTTCCTCGAAGAATTAATATCCAAAACGCCAGCAAGCACAGCGGGCTGGTTTGCAACAACGCCAACAGAATAGCCCCCAAGCCGTATGAACCCAACAATGATATTAGGTGCCCAATCCTTATGAACTTCCAGAAATTCCCCATTGTCGGCAATTTTACGGATTATATCCTTCATATCGTATGGTTGATTGGGATTTGCAGGGACGATGTAGTTCAGCTCCTCATCTTCTCGGTCGATTGGGTCGTCGTTTGGTATATATGGCGGGTCTTCGCTGTTGTTCGATGGAATAAAGGAAAGGAGTTTCCGAACAAGACGCAGGGCTTCCAAATCGTTCGGAGCTGTAAAATGGGCTACTCCGCTTTTCGTAGCGTGGACATTAGCCCCGCCAAGCTCTTCGGAGGTATATTCCTCGTGTAAAACAGTCTTTACAACCTTTGGACCTGTAACAAACATATACGATGTTTTTTCCACCATTATGATAAAATCGGTAATGGCGGGGGAATAAACAGCGCCGCCGGCGCAAGGTCCCATAATAACCGAAATTTGCGGAATAACACCCGAAGCAAGCGTATTGCGTAGGAAAATATCGGCATAAGCACCAAGCGAGATTACGCCTTCTTGCACACGAGCCCCACCCGAATCGTTCAACCCAATCACTGGGCATCCAAGTTTCATAGCCATATCCATAATTTTGCAGATTTTTCGTCCGTGTTCAGCAGCAAGACTGCCCCCAAGAACGGTAAAATCTTGCGAAAATACAAAAACCTTTCGCCCTTCGATTGTTCCGTAGCCAGTAACAACGCCATCGCCAAAGAAAACATTTTTGTCCAAGCCAAAATCGTGAGAATGATGATGGACAAGCATATCGATTTCGTAAAAGCTCCCTTTGTCCAAAAGCAAATCGATTCGCTCGCGTGCAGTCAGCTTCCCTTTTTTATGCTGTGCCTCGATGCGGTCTTTCCCGCCACCTTCGAGAGCCTTGCCTTTAAGTTCGAACATCTGCTTGATTTTGGCTTCCACCAACTGCTTGTTCTTTTCATCCATTTTCAATTATCAATTTTGAAAAAATTAAATTTAAGCAAATTAATATTATTTAAAGGAAATGCTTTTAATTATCAATGAAATTTGTGTCAAACATTGAAGTAACAATGAAACAAAATTTATGTTGGGGGCGGATAATTATTCGCCCTTACGAGATAATAAATTATTTGGTGGCTTGACCGGATAACTCTCGTTCGCGACCCTTTACAAAAAGGCATCGGATGTCTGCCAGACATCCGATGTCTGAAAAATTGTAGGGGCGAGCGGCCGCTCGCCACTACGATATGATAATATGAAAAATTTTCTATCTTTATTTAAAGGGTTGATTGTATTGAGTAATTCCCAAAACAAAATTAATAGAAAAATTAAATTTAGGTTTGCCTAAAATCAATATTATAAACATAATGAAGAGTTGATGTATCCAACTCGAGGGCACAAAGGTAGCCTAAATCGGGGCGGAAAGGATTGTTTGCATACACACATCCACCATCGAGAAAGATTTTCCACTCTTTCAGCGACTTTTGAATTCTGGGCAACGGCGTTGGCGTGTGCCCAACCACAACTTTCCGATAGCCAATTTTTTCGGGTCGAGCGACTAAACTCCGTCCCCACACCATCCAGTATTTGTTCTCGAATGGGTCCTCTGCATCGAAATCCAAATCGCCATGGACAAGTACAAAATCGTCGAATTCAACAAAGTAGGGCAGATTTTGGAAGAAATTCAAATACTTTTCGGGAATGTCCAATGGATGTTGAACTCCAAAGCCTGCAAGGGTCGATTCGCAACCATTGTAAATCCAATTCGAAAAGGCTATGGCATCGGTTAATGATTGCAACAGCATTTCTTCGTGGTTACCGCGAATTACCACCGCCCTGCCCCGCTCACATAAATCTACGACATAGTCGACGGTTTGGCGGACGCGTGGTCCTCGGTCAATCAAATCCCCAAGAAAATACAACTTATCGTTGGCAGTAGCCTTAACTTTATTTTCTATTAGTTCAACCAAAGTTCGATAACAACCATGAACATCCCCGATTACTATTCTTCTTTCTTTCATAAAATTTCCATATATTTGTTTTTTATGTTTAAATGCAAATTAAAATTTTTTCGTTTCTTAAATTTTAAAGTTAGTTTAACAAAAATTAAGTATATATGAAAAATGCAAAAGCAAAATTAAGCGAAAAGAAAATCGAATCAAAGCCAAACGGGAAGGCAAAGATTGTAAAGATGACCTATCTGGGGAAGGAACGCGAAGTCGAGCTTTACAGCAAGTTCGATTTTACTGGATTCGACAAGGAAACTATCTTGAAATGGTATAAATTAAACCAGTTGGGCAGAAAGCTCGACGAGAAGGCTGCGTTGTACTTGAAGATGGCAAAGGGATGGTCCTATCACGCCCCATTTGGCGGGCACGATGGGATTCAGCTGGCTTTAGGTCTTGTGTTTCGGGCGGGGAAAGATTTTCTTTTCCCGTATTATCGCGATATGCTAACCTGCCTTGCTGCTGGTATTACCCCATACGAGATAATTTTGAATGGTTTGAGCAAAGACGCCGATGTCGCAGGTGGCGGACGCCATATGAGCAACCACTTTGCTAAGCCCGAGATAAGAATACAAAACGTGTCCTCGTGCACTGGAAATCACGCCCAACACGCTGCTGGGCTGGGCAGGGCTATCCGTAGATACAATGGCGACGAGATTGTTTTCTGTTCAACTGGTGAATCTGCCACCGCCGAAGGATATTATTTCGAAGCAGTCAACTGCGCCTCGACCGAAAAATTGCCAGTCGTGTTCGTAATCCAAAACAATAAATATGGCATCTCGGTTCCGCTCCACGAAGTGATGGGGAATTTGAATGTAGCCGAGAACTTTTCGGGCTTGAAAAACTTAAAAATAATCAACTGCGATGGTCGAGACCCGTTCGACTCCTATCGTGCTTTGCAAAGTGCAATTGAATGGGTCGAAAGTGGCAATGGTCCTGCAATTGTGCACGCAGAATGTGACCGAATTGGCTCCCACTCTAATTCCGACAATCACGAACTTTACCGCACACCCGAAGAATTGCAAACCGTAGCCCGACGTGACCCGCTACTTCAATTTCGATACTACATTCTAAGTCGTGGCATTGCAACAGAAGAGGAACTACAGGAAATAGAATCAGAAAACCAACGGATTATTTTCGAAGCAGCAGACCAAGCCGAAAAAATGCCAAATGCCGACGGCTCGCAATGGAATAAGTTCATTATTCCGGAACCATATATTCCAAAAGATGCTAAAACCGAAGAATACGAACCCGACCCCGATGCACCTTTGATTTCTCTACGCGAGGCAATCAATCAAACTCTAATCGAAGAGTTCCAAAGGAATCCAAACACATTTCTTTGGGGACAGGATATTGGCAAAGGCGGGGTGTTCAACGTTGTAAAAGGGATGCCCCAGATGTTTGGTAAAGAAAGAGTTTTTAACGCCCCGATTGCAGAGGATAATATTGTTGGAACCGCAAACGGATTCTGCCGTTATCGCGATGACATTCGTGTTGTCATCGAAGGTGCCGAATTTGCCGATTACTTCTGGCCTGCAATGGAACAACTTGTTGAATGTTCACACGACTATTGGAGGACAAAGGGGCAATTCACCCCGAATATTGTGATTCGTCTTGCCAGTGGTGGTTATATTCAAGGGGGATTATATCATTCGCAGAACATCGAAGGAGCATTAGTAACTCTTCCCGGAATTCGCATTGTAACTCCAGCTTTTGCCGACGATGCTGTTGGACTTATGCGAAATGCAATTCGTTCGCGTGGGGTAACGATGTATTTGGAACCCAAGTTTTTGTATAATTTCAAAAACGCGTATGCAAAGAAGCCCCACCCCGAGTTTGTGGTCCCCTTTGGTAAGGCAAAAATTCGCCGAGCCGGCACCGATGTTACCGTTGTTGCCTATGGCACAGCAGTCCATCTTGCATTATTCGCAGCGAAGGACCTCGAAGCCGAAGGCATCGATGTCGAAGTTATCGATTTGCGTTCTCTGATACCTTGGGACGAAAAGCTTGTGTACGAATCCATTTGCAAAACAAATCGAGTTGTCATTGCCCACGAAGATAAAGTAACTGGTGGCTTTGGTGGCGAAATAGCCGGCAAAATCGCCGAAAATGTCTTCAATTTTTTGGATGCGCCAATACTACGAGTAGGCTCGAAAGATTGTCCAGTCGGTTTTGCAAAAGAATACGAAAATGCCATCCTGCCCAACAAGGAAGATGTAAAAGAAGCAATCCGAAAAGTAATTAAATTTTAATTGTTGCGGCGAAATAATTATTCCCCCCTTTGAGATATTATAATCGCAAACCCTCGTTCCCTTGCCAAAAAGACATCGGATGTTTTTGAAACATCCGATGTCTGGGAAATTGTAGGGGCGAAATAATTTTTCGCCCCCTATGAGATATTATAATCCCCAAACCGATTTCGTTTCCCCAAACGGAATTCATTTTGGTTAGACATCGGATGTCTGCCAGACATCCGATGTCTGGAAGTCCTTTGTTCGATGAAATGCGTTTGGAACAAACAGCGCTTGCCTTGCCAAAAGACATCGGATGTTTTTGAAACATCCGATGTCTGAAAAATTGTATGGGCGAATAATTTTTTACCCCCTACGAGATATTATAATCCCAAAATCGATTTCGTTTCCCAAACGGAATTCATTACAGTTAGACATCGGATGTCTACCAGACATCCGATGTCTGGAAGTCCTTTGTTCGATGAAATGCGTTTGGAACAAACAGCGCTTGCCTTGCCTAAAGACATCGGATGTTTTTGAAACATCCGATGTCTGAAAAATTATTGGGGCGACCGGCCGGCCGCCCATACGTAACACAGGGTAAAGGTTCGAACAGGCAAGAACAGGGGGCGAATAATTTTCGCCCATACGAAAATTTTGCTTTTGATTTTTCTGTTTTTTTGATAAATTTGAAACTTTAATAAATAATAAAGAGAATTTGAAATGAAGAAGGCAAATTTTCGTTGGTTGATTTCCATTCTCTGTATGTTTGCTTTGTTTATTTCGATTGCGTTCAGCCAGGAAAAAGAAAAGAAGAAAGAGGAAGAAGAAACTCCGCAATTTCAAGAAGAGATTACCCCGGGCAAAGACCAACAAGAGACTGTCCCCGAGCGATTAAAATTTTACAAGGAACGATACGAGGAAACATTCAACGAAAGCTTCGACAAGGTTTGGCGTGCTATCAAAAAGTCGCTCGATGATATCGGTTGTATGATTTCATACGAGAAATATCAGCAAAACGACGAGGGATATTTTACTGGGACATTGAAATCCGACTTTTGCGTGTTTTCCTTTGGCAAGGATACAACTTTCCAAGTCCTTAAACGGTATAGTTACGAAATGCCACTGATTCGCGGGGGGATTTGGATAAACGGCAGAATTCAGTACACTTTCAAGGTCAAAGAGAATCCCGATGGCTCGGTGTTCCTTTCATTTAAAGGGCAATTGAGCGGGTTCGAGGATTTTGTTACCCATCAAGTTCATTTCTGGAAATCTAATGGAATCTTGGAAACACAAATGCTCGAAAGAATCAAAAACAATCTAAAATTGGTAAAAGAATAACAAATTGGTGAGGTTTAAATGAAAGTCAAAGATATTCTAAAGCAAAAGGGACCGGAAGTATTTACAATCGGCGAAGAAAAAACTCTTGCCGATGCAGTGAAAATTCTTGCGGCAAACAACATCGGTGTGCTTCTGGTTCTTTCGTCCGAAGCCAAAATTGTCGGTATAATAAGCGAAAGGGATATTATTCGCGCCCTTGCCTCCGACCCAGCCAACTGCCTTTCGAAAAGAGTAAAAGATGTGATGACCCAACAGGTTATCGTCGTTGAACCCGAAGACGATTTGGAATATGTCGAAAAAGTTATGACCCAAAACCGTTGCAGGCATATTCCTGTCATCCATAACAAAGTTCTTGTTGGGTTGATTTCCATTGGCGACATCGTCAAGTCGATGCTAAAAGAAACAGAGACAGAAAATAAATACCTTAAAGACTACATCTCTGGGATTGTTGGATAAAGATTTGGGGGAGTGTTGCCGCAATCAAATTGCGAGGCTGAATACTTTCACAACACTCCCTATCATCTAAATTTATTTACTGAACTTGGAATTTAGGAATGCTGTTTCTATCTCCTTTTTGTAGCTTTCCTGTGTCGTTACGATTGTAACAGTAAACAAATAGCCCTTGTGATAAGCGATATACATATTCTCTTCCAAATTGTATCCATTTTGGGACAATTTAAAAGTAATATGTTTGAACTTGACGCCGTCGATTATTACATCAGGGTTTTCAATTTTTTCGACCTTAAACTTAAGCCCAGTAAAAGTATCGTAAACAAGTCCAAGTAATAAATTTAAATGTTCGGTGAACTCTTCTTCGGATGCAAAATCCCATTTCTCGATATTAGAAAGGAATTTGTTTGTTTTGTTCCCCGAGAGTTGAAGATTTAATAACTGTTTTGTTGCACTAACATCGACGCTGTCTATTCCAGTTTGGGATTGTATTGCCGAAATTCCTTTGTTAGTCATTTCAGCGACCTTGTTGCTGTCGATTTTTTCCCAACCTTTGACGATTTCCATCTTCCAACCAAGTTCGGGGCTGTAGTATGTGACAACAATTTCTGCTTTTTCATTTTTCCCTTTGCCGCAAGCGATAAGAATTGTGGCAAAAAGAAGGAATACAATCATCTTGTATCCATTGTTCAAAAGTTTGTGGTGTTCAAGTTTCATATCTTCTCCTGAATTAGTTAAACAAAAATAATTATATAATTTAGCTTTTTTGTTCTTTTCAATCCAAGTTGAAAAGAAAATGCAAAGATAAAAATAAAAATCCAAAATTTAATCCTTTTAAAAAAAAATTTTTTGTTATAACTCAATTCAATATGTAGGGGCTAATAATTATTCGCCCCCAGGAAATATTATAATCGCAAAACAGATTTCGTTTGGCAAACGGAATTCATTTTGGTTAGACATCGGATGTCTGCCAGACATCCGATGTCTGGAAGTCCCTTGTTCGATGAAATGCGTTTGGAACAAACAGCGCCCGGTTTGCCCAAAAAGACATCGGATGTTTTTGAAACATCCGATGTCTGGAAACACTTGTAGGGGGTAATAATTATTCGCCCCCAGGAAATATTATAATCGCAAAACAGATTTCGTTTGGCAAACGGAATTCATTTTGGTTAGACATCGGATGTCTGCCAGACATCCGATGTCTGGAAATCCACTTGTTCTATGAAATGCATCTGGAACAAACAGCGCTCGCCTTGCCAAAAGGCATCGGATGTTTTTGAAACATCCGATGTCTGGAAAATTGTAGGGGGAAAAATTTTTCGCCCCCACGAGATAATTAATTATGACAAACTTTATAATGTTGTTCCAATTTAATATAGAGTTGATTTTCTTTGTTATATTATTTCCAATTTTTGTTTATATAGATAAAAAAAACATTCCAATTTCGCAATTAATTCAAAATTTTTGGAAATGTCAGTAATATTATTAAATTGTAAAGTATCTAAGTGGATTATTTACAACCAAAGTACAGAACAAGCTAAAGCCAAAAGTTATAGTTTTATTGGCAATATAATAAATTGATAACCTCGATGGTACAATTCTTTTTGAATTAGAAAAACTGTATGGTTATGTAATAGGCGAGTAAAAAATGTTTCTTTTTGGAATACAATTTGACCACCGAAAAATATTGAATTTGGAAAACGTTTTGTTATTTCAGGAAGAATTTTTAAAACTTCTTGTACAATGTCCAATCCAATTGAAGTAAATCCTTCTGCATAGACACCGAGACGCTTGGCTAATGAAACATATTTTTGAACGTCCGATTCAACTTTATTCTTTAATGCCATAATTTCCTCGGTGCCTTTAAAAACTCCTGCATCAATGATTCCAATTTCAACAAACACATAATTTCTAAAACTATTATCAAAAAGCTTCATAGAAGTTAAAAAGGAATGAATACCAATTCCGGAATATCCGCTGACAAAAAGGACTGCTGTTTTTCCATTTCTATCGTATGAAATTGCACTTGAATTGTGTTTATCTTGTTGAAATTCTAATGCCGATAAATCTAAATCTAAAAGTTTAACATCATATTCCTTAATAATTTCACCAACTTTTTTGTAATGCTTGTTTATTATTAATCCAAGGGAAACAACAGAGAGTGTTATCAAAATGGTAATCCAACCTCCTTCGTGAAATTTTATTACAATTACGGAAACCAATATTAAAATTGTTAATGTGGCACCAACAAGATTGATGATAGCATTTCCCCAAATCTTCTTTTCTTTGTGACGAACTTTAATCCAATGGCGAACCATTCCAATTTGTGAAAGAGAAAAGGTCAAAAAAACGTTTATGCTATATAAAACAATCAAAAAAGTTACATTGTTTTTTGTTAGCCAAATTAGCAAAAAAGCAGAGACCCCCATTAATAAAATACCATTTTGGGTGACCAATCTATCGCTCAAAGAAGCAAATCTTGCTGGCATCCATCTATCTAATGCCATATAGGAAAGAACTCGGGGTCCATCGATAAATCCTGTTTGCGCAGCAACATACAAAATTGCCCCTTCGGAAATTAAAGTAAAAATTACAAAAGCAGAAGCTAAGGTTGGCGACCAGGAACTTGTTACAATATTAAATAGCGAAGCATTTAAAGTTTGCCCATATACAAATTTTACATTATAAAGTAAATACAAAGTCAATAAACCAAATACAAGAAACGACAAAGAAAGAGCCATCATCAACATTACCTTTTTTGCTGTATGCACTTTTGGTTCGCGAAGAATTGGCAAACCATTGCTAACCGCTTCCAAACCGGTGTATGAGCCTGCTCCCATTGAGTATGCACGCAGAACTAAAAACAAAAAGCCAAATGTTCCTAATTCAGTATATGTTTTTTCTATGTCTCCATAAGTTTCTGTCATTATCTCAGGTAAATTTGAAATATGGAAAAATAAACCATAACAAATAATAAACATATGGGTAATAAGAAAAGATAAAAATATTGGGAGTAAAGTTATTACAGATTCTTTAACTCCTCGTATGTTTAGGATTGTTAACATTAACAAAATCAAAATTGAAAAAGACACTTTATAGCTCTGATATTGAGCAGGTAGGAAACTAAATATAGCATCTGTGCCACTGGCAATAGAAACTGATATTGTTAATACATAATCAATTAATAATGCAGAGCCCGAAACCATTCCAATAGTTGGGGATAACAGTTTGCTTGCCACCAAATATCCCCCACCTCCTGTGGGGAAAAGTTTTATTATTTGCGTGTAACTTGCACTTATTATGAAAATAGTTAAAACTGTTGCAACACCGACGAAAATACTTAAAGAAGTATGTTGACCTAAAACGTACATTATTTCGGAAGGACCATAACAAGATGATGAAATCCCATCACTACCTAACCCTACCCAAGCCAAAAAAGCAATTAAACTTAACTTATGGAAAGCTTCGGGGTCAAGCGGATTTTTATTTTTGCCAAATATAATGTCTTTTAACGATTGAGGTGTACTTATTTTCATAATTTTTTTTGTCCATCTCTTTAAAAATCTCCAAAATTATGTAAAAAGAACTTCTTAGCCATTGCTTCTTTTCTTTTGGGTTTGTAACATCTTCCTTCATACTTTTCGCATTATTTTCCTTAAGCAAAATCAATAGCTGCGTACATCAATATTCCGTGGATTTTATGGAGAACATTTTCCTTGATACTTAATGGCGGTTTTTTTTTTTGAACAAAGGGGGAAAACATAAGAAAATAGGATTTGGAGCCATTAATTGTAACCTTTGCTTTTGGCAATTGAAAACTGTTGCATCTTAAGTCAGCAAGTTTTCTTTAGACTTAATTTCCCTACTTAGCCACGGTCGATTTCCCCCCCTCCCGTGATGGATTGCGTGGAAATATTTTTGTAATTTTGTTTTTTTTGTTATGCTATGTTGGAAGTTACGTTAGAAAGAGCGAGGGAGCTGCTCGAAAATTGCAGAGGCAAGCGTATCGCTGTCGTGGGCGATGTGATGCTGGACCGCTTCTTTTGGGGCACGGTGAACAGAATTTCGCCCGAAGCCCCAGTTCCTGTTGTCGATTTGGAAGAAGAGACTGCACATCTGGGGGGCGCCTCGAATGTTGCTAACAATTTGAGCAATCTTGGCATTGTCCCACTACTTTGCGGGGTCGTTGGGGACGACAACAGCGGGAAGATGTTTTTAGAAATTGCCCAGCAGAACGGAATCGATATTTCCGGACTGTTCGTCGATAGTTCGCGACCCACGACTGTAAAAACCAGAATCATTGCAAATAATCAACACGTGGTTCGTGTCGACCGCGAAGTTCGCGACCCAATTCCCGACCATATCACCGATTCAATAATAAAAGTCATCGCCAACGAGAAAAATCTTGATGGGATTATCTTCCAAGATTACAACAAAGGAACGATAACAGCGCGGTTAATACATTCACTGATTAAAATAGCCAATGAGCGAGGGATTCCAACTTTTGTCGACCCAAAGTTCGATAACTTTTTCGAATACAGAAATTCTACCGTTTTCAAGCCCAATCGAAAGGAAGCCCAGCAAGCATTGAATCGAAAAATCCAAAATCGTGAGCAAATTGTTTCCGCCGGGAACGAGCTGATGCAAAGGCTCGAGCCCCAAGCCGTGCTTTTGACTCTCGGAGCCGACGGTATGGCGCTGTTCGAGTCGAACGGCGAGGTTTCGTTCGTTTCCACTCGGGCGAGAAAAGTTGCCGACGTCTCGGGCGCTGGCGATACAACGATTGCCACTTTCGCAGCAATTTATTCGGCTGGGGCAAGTTTGAAGGAATGCGCTACAATTGCCAACTACGCCGCAGGCGTTGTTTGCGAAGAACCCGGCGTCGTGCCAATTACTATCGACAAACTTCTGGATTCAATCCGGAAAAACAACAAAAAGAATGGCATTCGATGATTGTCGATTTCAATGAAATTGAAAAAATCTGCAATTCGCTGAGGGAACAGAACAAAAAGATTGTGTTTACAAACGGTTGTTTCGATATTCTTCACCGCGGTCATATCGAATACCTTACGAAAGCAAAGGAATTTGGCGATGTTCTAATTGTTGGTTTGAATAGCGACACCTCGGTCCAACGATTGAAGGGAAAAGATAGACCAATAAACTCCGAATCCGACCGTGCACGCATTCTCGATGCACTGAAGCCAGTGGATTATGTTGTGATTTTCGAAGAAGACACTCCGCTTCGCCTCATACAAACGGTAAAGCCCGATGTGCTTGTCAAAGGTGGAGATTACAAGGTCGAGGAAATTGTAGGCTCCGAATATGTTATATCCTACGGCGGGAAAGTCGAAATCATACCCTTCGTCGAAGGCAAATCCACCACCAAAATAATACAGAAGATAAAGGGAGAGTTGTAGTGGCGAATAATTATTCGCCACTACGAGATGATATAATCGCAAAACCGAGTTGGTAACCCTAACGAGGTTCATCGCGGTTAGACATCGGATGTCTGCCAGACATCCGATGTCTGGGAAACCCCTTGTTCGGCGAAATGCGCCTGCGGCAAACAGTGCTCGCCCTACAAAAAGACATCGGATGTTTGCAAAACATCCGATGTCTGAAAAAATTTACAATGTACGGTAGGGTCGAATCTGTGTTTTCACCATCTGTTCCTAAGGTTTGTCACTAATGCTACATCCTTTGACGAAATCTTTTGTTGGGGAAAAAATATTTTTTTTCGGCCAATTCGTGAATTGCCTCAACAATAAAGAAAATAGTAGTAAATTTTCAAATTATAATTTAAGGTGGATTTTAATGAACAAATACCGAAATTTTTATATTTTACAACTTATCATTTGGTGATTTGTTTTGGGATTTAACTCACTCGCAAAGAATTTGCTTTGTTTCCCTCGGATTTGATTCTCTATCTGCTTAAACGACGGGAGGTGCAGATTCTTTCACCTGCACCTCCCAGAATTTTAGAATCGTCCGCTTGTCTACCCCCATTCATCCTTGTGCTATTTGACTCGTATCTTTTGACCAACTTTTAGCTTTTGCTGTTTCACCCTTGGGTTCATTGCATATATATCATCTAAATCGACCTTGTATTTTTTCGCAATTGATGAAAGATTTTCTCCTTTTTGAACTGTATGGTAACGAGGCTTTGCTGTCTCCGATTTCTTGCTTTTTGAACTTTTCCCCTTCGAGTTACTCTTCTGGGCTACACTCGACTTTTCCTTCTGAGTAGTTCGGATAACAAGTTTTTCCCCAGCAAGAACCTTTCCCTTCCTTTTTTTCAAATCCTTGTTGTTGGCAATGATTTCATCCATTGGAATATCATATTTTTTCGCGATTGATTCCAATGTTTCGCCGCGTCGAACCTTGTGAACAATTTCCTTGGCTTTTGCTTTTGCCTGTTCTTTTTTGGTTTTTGTAGGAACCAATCGCTCTTCATTGTCATTGCTGGCTTTCGCTGTAGTTTTGGGTTCAATTTCATTGGTTTTGGGCTTCGGGTCGGCAAAATTCCTTTCGGTCCGATTAGTTTCGCCACTAAAGTAAATTCGCAGCGTCTGTCCCGGGGTAAGAACTTTGTTCCTCAAACCATTCCAAACAACAATGCTATCTGCGGGGATATTGTATTTTTCGCTTATTTTGTTAAGGTTTTCATTTTCTTTTACCACATAACGAATCACGCTTTGGGTAGCCAAATTTTTGCTCTTTTCCGAAGGTTTCTCGGGCGATGCAAGGGTATCGGATTTGCTTCGTGGTGTGGTCGATTGAGTATTCGATGTCTCGGGACTATCGTTGCTTGCGAAAGCATTTTGCTGTGAATATGCTGTGCCTCCAACTGGAATCTTCAAATTTGTACCTTTTGGCAATTTTTTGGTCGCAGATGTAATGTTGTTGACCAAAAGTACTTCATTTGGGTCGACTTCAAACTTTTTAGCAATTTGCTCAATGGTTTCGTGCTTTTCGGTTTTGTAAGAAAGATAAGGCCTTTTCTCTTCGGGGGTAAGATTGAGAAAATTTGCCACAAAAGTTTGTTTTGAACCATAAGGAATGCGAATCTCATATTCGTTGGTTGTCGGTGGGGTGAACGAGAAAACCAGTTCTGGGTTCAACTCACGGATTTTATCGACTGTTGTGTTTGCACACTTTGCAATTGCAGTCAGGCTAACAGGTTCCTTCAAAGCATATTTATCGAATTGAATTTCGGGAGCGTACTCGACTTCGTTTCGATTAAATCCAAACTCTTCGAGATTATTAACAACTTTGACAACAGCAATAAACAGAGGGACATAGTTTCGGGTTTCGCGGGGAAGATACTGCATAATTGTCCAAAAGGAAACGCTATCGGGTTTGCCATATTGAGCAATAGCCCGTTGAACGGCATTAATCCCGCAGTTGTAAGCGGCAATAGCGAGGTGCCAATCGCCCAGTTCGTTGTAAAGGTCTCGCAAGTGTCGCATTGCAGCGCGAGTAGATTTGATTGGGTCACGGCGCTCATCAATCCATTGCGACCCGTCGGCGTTCAATCCATAAAGTTGACCAGTGGACATAATGAATTGCCAGATTCCTACAGCCTTTGCTCGCGAAACAGCAAAAGGATTAAAGCCACTTTCGACCATCGCAAGATAGAATAACTCCGCGGGCATACCTTCCTCGGCAATTATCTTTTTGATTACATTGCCCCAAGCAGTGCTCCGAGCAAGGCTCGTCCGAACAAATTTCCGTCCGATTGGCTTTTGGGTAAGAAATTCTATGCTCTTCTTGACATACTCATTATCGTCCATTGGAATTTGGAAACCGAGATTCTGCATTCGCTCCCCCGCTTTCGTTGTATCCTTCACGGTGCGCGTAATCTTCCCAACCACAGGGGTTTTCGTTTTAGCCGAACGTTCGAGTTCCTTGTTCAATGTTTCGCGCAAAATGAACAAAGAAGAACTCTCGTCCAAATTCTTTATGTCCTGAATGTATTTCTCGTAATCCTCTAAAATAGATTGGATTAAATCGGTATAGTCTCGATAAGAATGAATATTTGGATAATAACTGATAGAATTCAGAATATCAATTGCCTGTTCAAAATTTTCTTCGGCAGAGGCAGTGTCCTTCTTTTCGATAAAATTCAAAGCTCGTAAATACTTTACGCGTGCTCTTTCGAGAGTTTTCATTACGAAAGGGTCGTCCAGTTGTTTCGAGACAGCAACATCATCAAGTTCGGAATATTCGTCGGGGAATATCCGAACTTGCTTGTTCGGACTTTTGGTTTGACCATAACCAAAGTTTACAAGCAAAAAAGTTAAAGCCAAAAGACAAAACACATACCTCATCAACATCCCCCCAATTTTCACCTTTCAGAATTACAAATTAAAAAAATTTTCTCTTCATTCCAAACAGGTCGGGCAAAATTTACAGGCAAATTTGGGTATTGAAAGAAATCGGATGTTTTTGAAACATCAGATGTCTCTGTTCTTCCGATGTCTCATAATTACACCCCACAACCCAAAATACTGCTTGAATAAGATATCCCAATCAATACCGATTAAAGACAGGGGTCATTCTTCTTGAAGCTTCTCCCGGTTGTGCTTATGACTGCTTGGTGTAGTTTCTTAATTCGGTAAGGACATACTTGAAGTCTTCGGGGAAGTCGACTTCGAATTGTATTTGTTTTTTCAGGACGGGGTGGAAAAATCCTAATGTCTTGGCGTGTAGCATTTGCCTATTGATTGATTTCAGCAGAGTTGTAGCAAATTGTCGAAAGTGGGGATTATGTCCACCATATACAACTGAATCACCACCATAAGAAGGGTCGCCAAAAACAGAATGCTTGTTATGGGAAAAATGGACACGAATCTGGTGGGTTCTGCCTGTCCTTAATTTAATTTTTACAAGGGACAAATAATCGAAACGTTCTTCGACCCAGTAATCTGTAATAGCGGGTTTGCCGTTTGTTCGGACAACGGCGAAAAGTTTACGGTCGCGGGGCGAGCGGCCAATGTCCCCTTCGAATGTGCCAAAGTCTTCTTTGAAATTTCCCCAGACAATTGCGAAATAGAATCGTTCGACGGTGCGTTTAGCAAACTGCTCCGAAAGTTGCTGATGAATTGAAGGGTCTTTCGCCACCACCAACAAGCCGGTTGTGTTTTTGTCCAATCGGTGGACAATGCCCGGGCGTATTTCTTGTGCAGCAAAAACTTTGCCTTCGTCTTGGTCTTCTTCCAATTCTTCCAAGCTTTCGCCCGAAATTTCAATTTCTTCGCGATAGCCAAGATGGTAAAGAATCGCATTGACCAATGTGCCAGTTCGATTGCCATAGCCCGGATGTGTTACCATTCCCGCAGGTTTGTTGATGACCATAAGATAATCATCTTCGTAAACAATGTCGAGCGGGATGTTTTCTGGTACAAGTTTCAAAGGGGGGAGCCGTCGAAGTCGACATACGATAACATCTTTGGGCTTGACCTTTCTATTTGCTTTAACGGGCTGATTGTTAACCGTAACATCGCCGTTTTCGATTGCTCTTTGGATTTTTGTTCTCGATACATTACGCAAGTGGCGTGCAAGGAATGTGTCGATTCGCTCCGGTACCTTGCCGGGGGGAACTTCCAAAGTGTGTTCCACAATGTAGAACCCATCGAGCGTATTTACGATGCTTTCGCTCTGATTCATTTTTCTAATTGATTGTGTTCGGTTCTTTGCGTTTTAACAAAGCCGAAAAATTAGGCAGTTTCCTGTTGAATAGGACTAACAAAGCAACGCCAATTGTTACGCAAGAGTCGGCAACATTAAACACGGGCCAGTGTGTGTAATTAATCAAATTGCCAATGTGAATATCGGGAATATCCACTTGAATAAAATCAATTACTCTCCCATAGAATAATGGCGCATAACCAAAAATTACGCCGTAAAACACTCGGTCGATTAGATTGCCAACGGCACCAGCAAGGATAAAACCAAATGCAATCTGAATTACAATCGGAAAATCTTGAATTTTAATTATCAGCCAGATAAGAAGAATGCTTGCAAAAATCGAGAAGAGACTTAAAATTATTTTAAATTCACCAAACTGAATTCCAAACGCCATCCCTGCGTTCTCGACATAAACAAATTTGACCGTGTCTCCAATTATTTTTATCTCTGCATCAGGGTTGGACACAACATAGCTTTGTGAACCTAAATGTTGCACCTTGAAATGCTCATAAATCAAATACTTCGACACTTGGTCGATTATAATCAGTAGTAATACAATTGCAAAAACAATTAATGTCTGTTTTTTCATTTGAACTCACTCAAAGAAATAAATAAACGAACAAAGGGCAGGAATGTGTCTCGTTTTGTAAAGTTATCGAAAGAAGTAAAAAAATAAGTTTTTAAAAATGTTATTGTAAAATAAATTTGCATCGAAAAAATATAAAATGGTTTTACCGAATAACATTTTCCAGCGACTTACTTTCCAAGCGGTTCGATTCTGTCGATACCATCTTCGGGACATTTCTTGTGAATTTTATACGAGGCAGAAAGCGTTGTGATTGGAACGGCGAGCAAACGCTCCTTTGCAATCAGTATACCGCAAACACGGCAAATCCCATAAGTTTTGTCGTCGATTCTTTTCAGTGCCTCGTCAAGTTTTTTGATGTATTCATTAATTCTTTGGATTTGTGCGTAAACTTTTTCTTTTTCGAAAATTTCGGAGCCTTGCTCAGCCATATGCATAGAGTAGATTGAGCCTTCTTCTGCAAGGTCATAGGCGTTTAAGTCTTCGAGCCTTTCTTTCAGCATCTCGAGTTCTTCGAGGGCTTCCTTCTTTACTTCCAGAATTCTTTTCCTGAATATCTCCAAGTCTTCGTCGGAATATCGCACTTGTGGCTTGGGAGCAGGTTGAGCAACCTTTCCCGAAACTTTATCTTCGTCCAGCTGCGACTGGTATTTCTCTTTTACGGCGGGGGCGCTTCCTTTCTCCGATGCTTTCGTTTCCTTCTGGCGTTTGGCTTCTTTGGTTTCCGCAACTTTCTTTTCCGTAGCTTTAACAGTTTCAGTAAGTTTTTCTGCCTTCTTTGTTTTTGTTTCCTTTGTGGTTTCTTTTTTGTTCTTTGGAGTTTCTACTTTTGTGGTTTCTGTAGTGGTGGCTGCTTTGGTCTTCTTCTCCGCTATATCTTTGGTCGATTTGGTTTTGCTCTTTGCTGAAACACTTTTTTCTTCTTTTACAACTGTTTCCCTTGCTATTTCTTTCTTCTTCGAGGATTCCTTTTTGTTTGCTTTTGTTTCCGTGGCGGTTTTAGTCTTTTTCGCTTCTACTTCTTTTGTAGCTTTGGTTTTGCCTTTTGCTGAATCCTTTTTTTCTTCCTTTACCACGGTTTCCTTTGTGTTCTTTTTTATTTGAGCCTCTTTTTTGGCTTCTTTTGGCTGTGCAATTTCCTTTTCTTTCGATTTAGGCTTTTTGGTTTCGGTAGTTTCTGCCCCACCAGCCTTTAATTTAGAAGTCGACTTCGGCTCCTGTTTCTTTCGTGGCTTACAAACTCGCTTCGGTTTGGTTTCTTTCGCCTCTGGTGTTGCAACTTTTTCCTTCTTTTCTTTTTTTGCAGCCATAAAACTCCTTTCAAAAAATACAATATATAAAAAACTAACTATTTAGCAAAAAATTATCATAACTTTTCAAACTTTTTTTAGCGAAATTAACAATTTTTTTCCATCAATTTCAATTTCTGTTCCATTTTCTAAACTTTCGACCAGTTGAAATCTCTCCGCCAAGGTTTCTTTCGAAATATAATCTTTCGAAACCAGCAAAGGCTCTTTAAATTCAGGCGGAACCATTGCGTAGATTTCTATCCTATCGGTAACATCGAAGTTTGAATCTTTTCTTAGCTTTTGGATGCGGTTGATAAATTCCCGAGCAATGCCTTCGATGCGAAGTTCTTCGGTGATATGTGTATCGAGAGCAACGGTAAGATTATCTTCGGTGCCAACAAGCCACCCTTCGATTGTATCGCTGTAAATTTCCAGGTCTTCGGGTTGAATAGTAACAACTTCTCCGTTGATATCGATTTTCAATCCCCCCGCTTCGATTTTAACAATTTCATCGTGGGTTAGTTCTTTGATTTTGTTTGCCACTGCTTGGGTCAATTTCCCAAATTTCTTTCCAATAACCTTGAAGTTTGGTTTGGCTTTCTTTTTTACAAATTCTGTCTCGGCAGAAACATATTCAATTGTTTTAACATTAATTTCTTCTTTGATAACATCTTCGAAGTATTGAATATTCCTTCTTTGCTGAGGATTCATCACAGGGATTAAAATTTTTGCCAAAGGCTGTCGAGTTCGTATCTTTGCTTTTTCGCGCAATGAACGAACAATTCGGACTATCGTTTGGGCGAGCCACATCTTTTCTTCCAGTTCCGCATCGATTAATTCATCTTTAACCTCGGGGATTTCGAGCAGATGCACCGATTCGGGCTGGTCGCCCCTTCGGATTCTTTGGTAGAGCACTTCCGAAAGGAACGGAGCGGCTGGTGCCATCAAGATTGAAACATTCAACAACACATAATGAAGTGTTTGGTATGCCGAAAGTTTATCTTTGTCGTTTTCGCCTTTCCAGAATCTCCGTCGGTTCCTTCGTATATACCAATTCGAAAGTTCATCGATAACAAAGCTCTGAACCATCCTGAATGCACGAGTCAAGTCAAAATCTTCCATATATTTGATATAATTTCGGATTAAGGTGTTCAATCTGGAAATAATCCAGCGGTCGATTTCTAATCGCTCTTGAATTGGAATTTCGGGTTCGTCCCCTGTGTACTTGTCAATATTAGCATAAAGAGCAAAAAATGAATAAGAATTTGTTAGCGAACGGAAGAAATCCGAAAGGATGCTCTTTTCGATGTCTTCCTCGTTGAAAAGTGTCGCCTTCCAAGGTGGATTATTTACAAGGAGATACCACCGCACAGCATCTGCTGAATATTTTTCCATAACCTCGAAGGGGTCGATTACATTCCCCTTCGATTTGGACATCTTTTCGCCTTTTTTGTCCAATATGAGTTCGTTCACAACGATATTTTTGAACGCTGGCTTGTTGAAAATTGCCGTTGCGATGTTGTGCAAAGTGTAGAACCATCCCCGAGTTTGGTCAACACCTTCGGCAATGAAATCTGCCGGGAAGCTTTTTTCGAAAAGTTCCTGATTTTCGAAAGGATAATGGAACTGGGCAAAGGGCATTGCCCCAGAATCGAACCAAACATCAATTACTTCGGGGACCCTCTTGAAGATTTTTCCGTTCCGTTCGAAATATATTTTATCGACAAATGGACGATGCAAATCTATCTCGATGTTCGAATCTTTCAAGTATATTCTGTTGCCTTGTTCATCGAGCATAAATCCTTCTTTTAGCTCTGCGATTGAACCAATTGCAAAGCTTTCCGTTCCATCTTCGCTTACCCAAATTGGCAAAGGAGTGCCCCAATATCTATCTCTCGAAAGGGACCAGTCTTTAACTTCTGCGAGCCAATTCCCAAATCGCCCAGCACCTATTTCGGGTGGTTGCCATTTTATTTGCTTGTTCAACTCAATCATCAAATCCCGATATTCAGGGGACTTGATGAACCAAGATTCACGGGCATAATACATAATTGGATTGCCTGTTCGCCAGCAATGTGGGTAGCTATGAACATAATCGAACGAGGCTTTGTATACCTTGCCATCAAGTTTTAGAGCTTTGATAATATCTCTGTCGGCTCCTTCCTCCTTGTGGTCAGGATAAACGAAATCTTTGATTGCCCTGCCTGCGAATTCTCCCATATCTTCGGTAAAGTGTCCATTAGGAGTTACGGGCTGAAGGAATGGAATTTTGAACTTCTTCGACATTTCGTAGTCGTCCTCCCCAAATGCTGGTGCAATGTGTACAATTCCGCTTCCTTCTTCTGTCGAAACAAAGTCGCCGGGCAAAACTTTTAAAGCATCTGGATAATTTGCTTTGTCGATTTTAGCATAGGTAAATATCTGTTCATACTCGGTTCCAATCAACTCCTTCCCTTTGAATTTTTTCAGAATCTTAACCTCCCCATCGAGCACCGAAAGGCGGCTATGGGCAAGCACCAGCCGAATTGTCTCCTCGCCCTCTTTGGTTTTGCGAATATTTTCGACCCAAACATAATCGATATCTTCGCCAACTGCCATAGCAACATTAGCAAGCAAAGTCCAAGGCGTTGTTGTCCACACTAACAAATTCGAACCAATTAGCTCTTTCATTGGGGAATCAACGATTTTAGGAATGATGAATAGGTTTGGGTCGCGGACTTCTTTGTAGCCCAACGAAAGTTCGTGACTGCTCAGCGGAGTTTCGATTGTTGGAGATTGCGGAACGACTTTAAACCCTTTGTAAATCAATCCTTTGTCGAAGAATTTTTTCAGAGCCCACCAAACGGATTCAATATATTCATTTGTGCAAGTAATGTAAGCTTTGTCAAGGTCGAGCCAATAGCCCATTCGGCGGGTTAAATCGCGCCAGCCTTGGTTCATTTCGATGTTATAATAAACAAACTCCTTACATTTTTGATTGAATCGGTCGATGCCATATTTTTCGATGTCCGATTTAACTTTGAAGCCAAGCATTTGTTCCACTGCAAGTTCAACCGGCAGTCCATGAGTATCCCAACCTGCTTGGCGGCGGACGTAGTAGCCTTGCATTGTTTTATATCGGCAAACAGTGTCTTTAATTGTTCGCGCCATAAGATGGTGCAAACCGGGCTTTCCATTAACCGTTGGCGGACCTTCGTAAAAACTAAAATATGGACAATTCTCTCTCTGTTCCAGCGATTTTTCGAATATTTTGTTCTTCTCCCAGAAGTCCAAAATTTTATGTTCCAGTTCCGAATAATTAAATCTTTCGGGCAAAGGTTCAAACATAACTTTACCGATTTTAACAAAAAATAGACAACAAAAATAATATTTTTTAAGGATTTAACCAAAATTTTTGTTTTGAATTGTCAAAGTAAATGTTCCACGTGGAACATTTACTTCCCAATGCAAAATTTGGAGAAGATATTGTTCAAAACATCTTGGCTGAAACTTTCGCCGATGATTTCCCCCAGCGTTTTGACCGCTCTGCGTAAATCGTCGGCAACAAGCTCATTACCCGCTCCTTGCAGAAGACTCCTTTTGGCATTCCGCAATTCTTCGCTCGCATTCTTTAAAAGTAAGTAATGTCTTTGGTTCAGCAAAACATCTTGAATGTGGGTTCGTTCTTTCTTCAACTCTTCGCTGATAATCTCTTTGATTTTTTCGAGTCCAACGCTATGTTTTGCAGAAATAAAAATTTCGGCTTCGCGTGCTGGCGGAAGTATATCCAACAGGTCAATTTTGTTCTGAACCAACAGGACTTTGCAATTTGTATAACGAGCTTTAAGCTCAGCAAAAAGCGAATCGGAATGTTCCCTGCCTTTGGTTATGTCGTTCAGCACAAGAATTAAATTTGATTGTGCCAAAAGGGATTCAACCATTCGAATCCCTTCGATTTCAATTATGTCTGCTGTCTTACGCAATCCGGCTGTGTCAATCAGTTTAACAGCAAATCCGTCGATAAAAATTGTCTCTTCCAAGTAGTCTCGAGTGGTTCCGGGAATTTCGCTCACAATCGCTCTTTTCCTTTGCAAAAGGGAATTAAAGAGAGTGGATTTACCCGAATTCGGGAAACCAGCAATGCCAACGAAATAACCCGAACGCATAATTTCGGCGGAATGGTATGATGCCGTCAAATCCTCGCAAAAATTTATGGCTTGGTCAATTGAGTTGACAATTATGTTTCTATCGACAAATTCGAACCCTTCGTCGGCAAAATCCAATTCTAATTCCAGCAAGCTTGCAGCATCCAGTAGTTTTTTGCGGAATTCACTTATCCGCCGGCTAAATTCACCAGCCAACTGGCGAACTGCCACTTGGTAGCTGGCTTCCGAAGCGGAATGAATTAAATCGGCAACAGCCTCGACTTGGGCTAAATCAAGTTTGCCATTTAGAAATGCTCTGCGGGTGAATTCCCCCGGTTCGGCAAGCCGACAACCGTATTTGATTAGCGTTTCGATGACCTTTTCCGCCACGATATAACCGCCGTGGCAGGTAATTTCGGCTACATCTTCACCTGTGTAGGAATTTGGAGCTCGAAAAACCGAAACCGTAACAAAGTCGATAAGATTTTGGTTATCGTGGAACTTACCATAATGAATTGTATGGGTCTTTGTTTCGGATATTTTTACTTTTCCCTCGAAGCACAAATCCACAATTTGGAAAACGCCCTCGCCGGAGGCTCGAATAACAGCGATACCCGAGATTCCCGGCGGGGTTGATAATGCAACAATGGGTTCAGCCATTTTATAATTTCTTATGAGTTCCGTCGCAGAAAGGCGAATTCGATGTCCTTTTGCATGCACAAAGCCAAACCACTTTGTCCTCGTTCAAATCAAATCGAACAGGAGTGAAAGCACCTTTAGCTTTGTGGCTACCATCGCAAAAAGGTTGCCGTTTCGATTCACCACAAGCACACCAATAATAGGTTCCAGCAGTCAACTTGACTTGGTATGGAGACTTTTGTGCAATAACAGGTTCACTCATATTCCCCTCAAAATTGTTTGAAAGTATTATAATCGTTAAATAAATGAAAAAATTGTCTTTTGGGAAAATTTTTAATAGAATGCATTGCTGATAAAGAAAAAAAATCTAAAACATAAAAAGCAAACTAATTCAAATTTTATATCTCGTAGGGGCGACCGGCCGGTCGCCCCTACAAAATTTTCAGACATCGGATGTTTCAAAAGCATCCGATGTCTCTCTGTGAAGAATTCCTCTGGGGTCAAGAAATTAAGTTTTTAGGCCAAATTTAGATATTTCCCTCGCAACAAATTGAACACAAAATCTTCTTTGAGCGAATTTTTAAGTTTGATTAGCCTAATTTTGCTTTTCGTTTTGTTTAACAATTGTGTTTTGATATGAAAAAATTATTTTGCTTTGTTCTGTTCTGCCTTATGTTCGCTTATGGAGCCAAAGCGGATATGCGTTCCTATGTTTGGACTTATGAGTATATGATTATGGAACCGGGAAAAGCAGAAGTTGAACACTATATGACTATTTCGGTTCCAAAACTCGGCGAAATCAAAGGAAAAGCCACGATTGACCACAAGCTGGAAGTCGAGATTGGTATGACTAACCACTTCGACTTCTCGATTTACCAAAATTTCAAGCAAAGCTCGGACGGCAATCTCTACTACTCGGGTTTCGAATTACGCAGTAGGTTTTTGATTGGCGAAAAAAACCAGTTCTTTTTAGACCCATTAATCTATTTGGAATATGGGTCGAATTTCAACTTATCGAAGCACAAATTCGAAGGCAAATTAATCCTTGCAAAAGATATTGGTCGTTTCAACTTTGCGATTAATCCAATATTCCAGGTTCAGGTCGAAGACGAAACGGAATTTACCTATGCCTATGCCATAGGTTTTCGGTATGAGTTTAACCAACTCTTTCGCTTGGGAATGGAATTCGTAGGAGATAAAGATGCCCACTACGCGGGGCTTGTTGTTTCCCACGGTCAAGAGAATCTTTGGGTCGCTGCATCACCAACTTTGATGTTTTCGAAAAATACAGCTGGAAAACCTGAACTCCTCATCCGAATGATTCTTGGAATTGGTATCTAAATTTCGTTTTAATCATATTCAAAAGTCAACTCGTTTAAACAGGGAACTCGGCGAAAATTTACATAAATCGCTGGGTTCCCTTCGCTATTTTTCTCTAAATTTGTATTCTATGGTAAAAATTTTAGAAAATTTTTCGCTTAAAGAGAAAACAACTTTTGCTGTTGAGTCGAAAGCAAGATTCTTTGCGGAAGTTCGCAATGAATCTGATATGCTTTCTGTTCTCGACTCGCAAGCTTTCCAGCAAAGTGCGCGATATATTTTGGGTGGGGGCTCGAACACTTTGTTTGCAGACGATTTCGACGGCATTATTATAAATCCTGTAAATCGGGGGATTAAAATCATCGAAAGCAACAAAAAATTTATACTTCTCGAAGTTGAAGCTGGAATAAGTTGGCACAATTTCGTCGAAATTGCCATCAAAAATAAATTTTATGGTTTGGAGAATTTGGCATTGATACCCGGAAATGTTGGCGGAGCAGTTTCACAAAACATCGGGGCTTACGGGAGCGAGTTGAAGAATTTTGTCTTCGAAGTTCGTGGAGTCGATGTTTCCTCGATGGAATTTAAAAACCTTCCAGCAGAAGAATGCTCCTTCGGTTATCGGAATTCGATTTTTAAGAACGAGTTGAAAAATAAATTCATAATCACTTCTGCAAAATTCAAACTTTATCGAAAGGCAAATGTAAATCTTTCGTATCCCGAGTTGAAGAAGGAAGTGAAGAAATTTCCATTTATCCAACCCGACCCAAAGTATGTATTCGAGACTGTTTGCCGACTGCGTAAATCGAAGTTGCCCGATATTACACAATTTCCAAATGCTGGTTCATTTTTCAAAAATCCGGTTGTAACGAACGATATTTTAGAAAGAGTGAAGAGCAAGTATCCCGATGTTCCCTTTTTCCCCGTTGAAAACGATTTGTTCAAAATTCCAGCAGGTTGGCTAATTGAGAAAGCAGGATGGAAGGGCAAACGAATTGGAAATGTAGGAACTTACGAAAAGCATTCGCTCGTGATTGTAAATTTTGGTGTTAAATCGGGCAGAGAAATTGTTGATTTCGCTCGTTCGATACGCAACGATGTTTTTGAAAAATTCGGAATCTGGCTCGAAAACGAAGTCGAAATTGTTTTCAACTCCGACGAGAAATTTTAACAATATTTTTGGTTGGAACTTGTTATTATTTATGTATTTAGTTTTTTGAAATGAATTTTGGCTTTTTAAAAATATTTACAAAAAATTCAAACCAAAGCGAATCAATCGATTCGCAAACCAGCGGAAATGGCTTACTAAATTTACTTTCGTCGTTGTACGAAAGCCAAAACACACCAGTTTACTTAATCAACTCAACCTATGAACTTGTTTGGGCAAACAAGAAATTCCGCGAAAACTTTTCTTTCTCGAAAGATTCGAAATGTTACAATATCTTCTTGAAATCTTCAACGATTTGCCAAAATTGCCCTTCGATTGTAGCATTCCAAAAGAATCAACCGCTCGATAAGTTCGTTGCAACACACGAAGACAACGGCACCAAAGTTTCGCTGCAAGTCTTTGCCGTTCCTGTTGAAATCGATAGGCAAATCTTTTCGCTCAACTTTGTGCTCGAAAAGGAAATCCCAAGCACGAAGGGGTATGAAACATCTGATAATGCGGTCTTCAAAGAAAGTCCTGAATTAAACAAATTACTCTTTATGTTCGAAAATTTGTCAATCCCGACAATTTTAACCGATTTGAATTTTAATGTTTTATATCTTAACAAGACTTTTAAAGAATTTTTAAATCCTTCGGATAAAGTTTTAAACAAAAGTTTGTTCGATATTTGTAACTTTAAAGGCAAATTGCCAATCGAGGAGATTTCGGCTCGACTTGCAAATACTGAAAAAGTTGTTTTTACCAGCGAGATAAGTTCCCACTCTGCAAAGAGAATTCCTGTTACAATAGAATTTGTTCCAATTCAAAGCCAAGATAGCACGGAATACATTGTCAGTTTGTTTTATTTAACTACGGAAGATGACGTTCGGACTACTTTTGAACAAGAGCGGTATGAAATTTTTACCAAATTGATTGAAAATGGTGATTCGGGCATCTTTGTCCAAAACGATTTGGGCCAAATAGTTTACCAGAACGACAAAGCAGGTAAAATTTTCAAAGAATTTCCCGAGTTTCTAAACGAAGTTTTAAAGCACAAAGAACAAATTTTTATACAAGGGCAAACGCAAATTACAGTTGCAAATTCCAATACGGAAAACACATTCCTTGTCGAAGGCTATTCAATTAAAACTCGCTCCACACGAGTCCATTACCACGCTTACGTAGTTGATGATTTGACACAATTCAAAAACATCGAACAAGAACTAAATAGTTTAAAACAAACTCTTGCAAAGGTTGAAAGGAAAACCAAATCTGTTCTGTTTAAGATTGACTCCAACTTTAAAATTACTGATGTTACAGGTTCTTTCTATGAAATCACAGGGTTTAAAGTTGAAGAATTCGTTGGGAAAGGCAACGGTTGGGTCGAGATAGTTTATCCCGATGATTATTTCCGTGTTCAGAATAATTTTTCCGAAATGTTTCATTTTCCAAACCTGTCGAAAACTTTTGAGTATAGAATCAAAAAGGCAAATGGGGAAATTGTTTGGGTCGAGACCTTTGTGGAAAATGTAGTCGACAGTCGAGGCAAGATTTTGTATTTGGACTGCATTACATTTGACATAGATGAGCAGAAGCAAGCCGAAGAGAGATTAAAATCTTCGCAAGAGGAGATGAGAAATCTTGCGATGTATTTCGAGTCGCTTCGCGAAGAAGAAAAGAAAAAGCTGGCTTTCGAGATTCACGATGAATTGGGGCATATTCTAACGGCGATGAAATTAGAATTGTCTTGGGTCTTGAAGAAGAAATTCCTCCGCGAGGAAGTTTTGCACGAGAAATTACATAAGATGATTGATATGATTGATTCGATGATTCGGAAAGTTCGCTCGATTTCCTCGCAGTTACGACCGAGTGTTTTAGACCATTTTGGAATTACCGCTGCAATAGAATGGCAAGCCAAAGAATTCCAAAAACAAACTGCAATCCGTTGCCGTTTAAATTTACCCAAGCAGGAAATTCAATTGAGCGAAGCCAAGTCTATCGTAGTGTTTCGCGTCTTTCAGGAAATACTTACAAACATTGCACGCCACGCAAATGCAACACGAGTGGATATTCATCTCGATATCGAAGGGAATAACCTTGTGCTAACAGTTGCGGACAATGGGAAAGGAATCAAGCCCGAAGATATTTCGGCAAAGAAATCGCTTGGAATTTTTGGAATGAAAGAGCGAGCCCGCTCGGTTAACGGAAAACTCACGATAAGCGGTGTTTCGAACATTGGAACAACGGTAACATTAACAATTCCAATAAATTAACTATGATTAAAATAATAATTGCAGATGACCATGCGGTAGTTCGAACTGGCTTGAAGCAAATAATCGAACAAGACCCCAATCTGAAAGTGACTGGGGAAGCCAGTTCCGGGTTTGAACTACTCGAAAAGATTCGCGAAGGCAACTACGATGTTGTGCTTTTGGATATTTCGATGCCCGGCAAAGATGGCTTGGCTACCTTGAAGGACATTAAAAGAATTAATCCGAAACTTCCCGTGTTGATCTTCACAGTGTATCCCGAAGACCAATACGCTGTTCGGCTTTTGAAGGCTGGGGCATCGGGCTACTTGAACAAGGAATGCGAACCCGAAGAACTTATCGAGGCAATTCATCGCGTTGCAATGGGAAGGAAATATGTCTCGGAAAACCTCGCCGAGCTCCTTGCCACGAAATTGGAAGAAACCAGCGCAGTTCCTTTGCACGAGCAACTTTCCGACCGCGAGTTCCAAGTTATGTGTTTGATTGCTTCAGGAAAGACAATTAAAGAAATAGCGAAAGAATTGCATCTCAGCGCAAATACAGTTAGTACATACAGAATCCGAATTCTCGAGAAAATGGGGATGCGTTCGAATGCCGAAATCACCCACTATGCAATAAAAAATGGGCTTGTTTAACTAATTTCCAAAGGCGACTTCATCTATTTCCTTAGCAGGAAACATTCCAGATGCTGATTACTTAAGAAAACAAAAGGGGCTGACTCTAAACCGAGACAGCCCCTAAAATTTTTAGCAGAAACATTAGTATTCATCGTATCCGCGAGGCATCGGTGGGGTTTCTTTCTTTTCGGGCTTTTCGACTATTGTGCATTCAGTTGTTAAGAGCAAACCTGCAACCGAAGCAGCGTTTTCCAAAGCCACTCGCGCAACTTTGGTTGGGTCGATAACACCGCTTTCGAATAAATCCTCGAATTGTTCTGTTTGGGCGTTAAATCCAAACGAACCCTTGCCCTCTTTGATTTTATTAACAATAACCGAAGGCTCTAACCCAGCGTTTGCGACAATCTGTCGAGCTGGTTCCTCCAAAGCTCGGCGGACAATCTCGATGCCAATCTTCTGGTCTTCGTTCTCGGGCTTCAAGTCGTCGAGAGCGTGCAGACATCGGAGATAGGCAACGCCACCACCGGGAACGATTCCTTCCTCGACTGCTGCGCGGGTAGCGTGCAAAGCATCTTCCACTCGGGCTTTCTTTTCTTTCATCTCGACCTCGGTGGCTGCACCAATCTTCAAAACAGCAACCCCACCGCTCAATTTGGCAAGTCGCTCTTGTAGTTTTTCTCTGTCGTATTCGCTTGTGGTCTTTTCGATTTGAATCTTTATTTCGTTAATTCGCTTCTTAATTTCCTCTGGTTTGCCGCTACCTTCGACTATCGTTGTGTTATCTTTGTCGACAACAACTTTCTTAGCAGTTCCAAGATAAGCGAGCGTAGCGCTTTCGAGCTTGAAGCCTTTCTCTTCGCTTATCACTGTACCATTGGTAAGAATTGCAATGTCTTCGAGCATTGCTTTGCGTCGGTCACCGAAGCCCGGAGCTTTGACGGCGCAGACTTTCAAGGTTCCACGCAATTTGTTCACAACAAGCGTTGCCAAAGCTTCGCCTTCGACATCTTCGGCAATAATCAACAACGACCTGCCCGATTGCGAAATCTTCTCAAGTATTGGAAGAATATCTTTTACAGCAGATATCTTCTTGTCGTGTATCAAAATGTATGGATTTTCGAGAACTGCTTCCATCGTTTCGGCGTCGGTAACAAAGTATGGGGAAAGGTAACCACGGTCGAACTGCATTCCTTCGACAACTTCCATAGAAGTCTCGGTGCCTTTTGCTTCTTCGACTGTAATAACACCATCTTTACCAACTTTTTCCATTGCATCGGCAATGAGTTCGCCGATTGCTTTGTCGTTGTTAGCCGAAATAGCCCCAACATTGGCAATTTCCTTCTTCCCTTCGACCTCTTTGCTAATTTTCTTCAACTCTTTGGTAACAGCCTCGACAGCCATATCAATTCCACGCTTCAAGTCCATTGGGTTTGCACCAGCGGTAACATTTTTCAATCCTTCGGAGAAGATAGCTTGGGCAAGGACAGTAGCAGTTGTGGTTCCATCGCCAGCAACATCGCTAGTTTTCGATGCAACTTCGCGAACCATCTGGGCGCCCATATTTTCGATTGGGTCTTCTAATTCAATTTCTTTTGCAACAGTAACACCGTCTTTGGTAACAGTTGGTGCACCAAACTTTTTATCGATGATAACATTTCGACCTTTGGGACCAAGAGTAACTTTGACTGCATTTGTTAATTGGTCGACACCTCGTTTTAAAGCATTTCTTGCTTCAAAATCAAATGTGATTATTTTAGCTCCCATATTATACCTCCATTTTTTTGTTTAACATAATGTAATTTGTAATTATTTAATGATTGCGAAAATGTCTGACTCTCTCATAATTAGGAATTGCTCGCCGTTAATTTCGACTTCTGTGCCCGAATATTTGCCATAGAGCACTTTGTCGCCAACCTTAACTGTTAACGGGATAATTTTGCCGTCCTCGGTAAGTTTGCCGGGACCTACTGCGACGACTTCGCCCTGCATTGGCTTTTCTTTTGCTGTGTCGGGGATAATTATTCCCCCTTTGGTTACTTCTTCGGGTTGCGATGGCTTAATTATCACTCTGTCGTGCAATGGTGCTAAGTTCATCTTTGTACCTCCTTATTTGTTCAACATTTCACTAACATTTATTAGCACTCGCCTTAACCGAGTGCTAACAAGATGACGATGCAACTTTTTGTATATTGTATTTTAAAAACTATGAAAATTTTTCTTTTAATTTTTTCTCGACACAGGGGGGAACAAAATCGCTGATGTCGGCTCCATATTGAGCCAATTCACGAATTATCGAGGAATTCAAATAGGTAAATTTTTCGTTTGGCATCAAAAAAATCGTAGTAACATCGGGGCAAAGTTTACGATTCATCAATGCAATCTGAAATTCATATTCAAAATCCGAAACTGCACGAATACCACGGATAATTGCATTGGCGTTCACACTCCGAGCAAACTCAACAGTTAATCTTTCGGTTGCTGTAACTTCGATATTTGCCAAATGCTTTAATGATTCCCGAATTAATTCAATTCGTTCTTCTTCGGTGAAAAGTGTTTGTTTTTTGGGATTCCTAGCAATAACAACAATAACTTTGTCGAAAATTTTCAAGGCTCTTTCGATTACATCAATATGTCCATTCGTTATGGGGTCGAAAGTTCCCGGATAAATTGCTATTTTCCCCACTATTTTTCCCCTGCGAATCTATAACCTATATTTTCAACTGCATTCTTTATTGCTTCGATGCTATAATCTCCCTTCACAATAGCAATTCCTTCGTTCAAAACCACTTGGACATCGCTAACTCCCGGTATGCTACGAATTGCTTTTTCCACATTCATAACACAATGGTTACAAGTCATTCCTTCTATTTTAAAAGTTTTTGCATTCTGGATTTCCATTACTTCCCCTTTCGTTTTAACAAAATATTTTCTGTAAATTGAACTCAAAATCAAAATTAAAAAGATTAGAGCAAATAGATAATCAAAAAGCGAAAAATTTGTATTGTGGATATGAGAATGGGACATTTGAGAGTGAGGGTTAACATTCGTCCATTCAAAAATAAAATTCAAAAGAAACCCGAAGATGATCGAACTTAAAGAGACCACAAGCACATAAACGGCAAGAAGTTTCTTGCCTAGAACTTTATGCAATATAGCCAATGATGCGGCGTTCGAAACCGGTCCAGCAACAAGAAAAACATAAGCCACTCCGGGCGAAAATCCTTTCATCATCAAACTAACAGCAACGGGTATCGACGCTGTGGCGCATACATACATCGGGACGGCAAAGATGAGAATCGAAATCATCGCAAGTAATTCATTCCCTTTGAATAGAGACGCAAAAAAGTCGTCGGGAACGAAAAACGCAATGGCTCCTGCAATAACAAGTCCAAAAAGAAACTGCGTAGAAATATCGTCAATGAACTCGACAAAGGCATAACGCAAGGATTTTTTTATCTTTGCGGAAAAATTCGTTTTTTTCTGTTCACTTATATCTTCAAACGCAAATGAGTTCGTTGGTGAAGTGCTTTCTTCCTTTTCGGATTTTGAGAAGAACATAGTAACGATTCCGCCCAAAATGCCCATAGCGAGCGCAGCCAGCGGACGGAAAACAGCAAAGATTGGTCCGAGCATACCATAGGTGGCAACAATGCTATCGACTCCTGTCTGTGGCGTTGCAATCAAAAAAGAAACAACCGAAGGCTTCGATGCCCCACTTTTCCTTAAATAGACACTGGTTGGCACAACGCCACAAGAGCAAAGCGGCAAAGGAATTCCAAACAATGCAGTTTTGACAATGGAACTCAAATTATTTTTCCGCACTTGCCGTGAAATAAAATCCTTTGTAACAAATGCATCCAAAATTGCAACAAAAGTTATTCCAAGAAGTAGATATGGGGACATCTCGACAAAAAGCACCCAAATTTGATATAAAAAATTTATCATTTCTTAAACTAATCAAAATTTAATTTTAAGAGGCGATAAAAACAAGGATTTATTTTAAAGGGAACAAATTCGGGATGTAGGTTACAGACATCGGTTGTTTCTAAAACATCCGATGTCTTTTGGCAGTTCGAGCGCTGTTTGTCCCAGACGCATTTCACCGAACAAGGGGTTTCCAGACATCGGATGTCTGGCAAACATCCGATGTCTTTTAGCAGGTCGAGGGCTGTTTGTCCCAGACGCATTTCATCGAACAAAGGGTTTCCCCAGACATCGGATGTCTGGCAAACATCCGATGTCTTTCAAAAAAGTAGGATGGAACTGAATGCTCAATTTGTTAAATCTATTATTATTAAATATCCTATGTGTTATAACCAAAAGGAAATTAAAATTTGTAGCTTGTGATGGCACGGACATATTGGGCTCGTTCGTATTCGCTGGGATTGCTTGTTTTGTCTTGCGACATCACCCCAATCATCTGTTGTATGCTTTCGTATTCGTGTTCTTCCATCCATTCAATCAATTCTCGTTCAAGTTGCAAAAGGTAAAAGATTCCATTTTTGAGCAAAGCAGAGCAAAGCATCGTAACATTTGCCCCAACAAGGAGCATTTTGATAACATCATCGGAAGAGTGGATTCCGCTTGTTGCAGCAAAATCCAAATTAATTTTGTTCTTCAAAATAGCAATCCATCGCATTGGCAAACGGTTTGCATGCGAAGTGCTCAAATGTATCGAGGGCTTGACTTCGAGATTCTCCAAATCAACATCGGGTTGGTAAAAACGATTGAAAAGGACAAGCCCATTTGCCCCAACTTGTTCAACACGGCGAGCAAAATTTGCAAAATTGGTGAAAAATGGACTGAGCTTAACAGCCAAAGGTATTTTTACTGCATTCTTCACCATCTTGATTATTTCGATGTAAGTATTTTCGACTAATTCTCCGGGTTGCTCCAAATCGGTCGGAATGAAATACAAATTCAATTCCAAAGCATCTGCCCCTGCCTCCTCGATTTTCTTTGCAAATTCTGTCCAACCACCAGGAGTAACGCCATTAAGGCTTGCGATGATTGGAATACCAACGCTTTCTTTGGCTTTTCGTATTAAATCGAGGTAGTTATCCAGTGCAAACCGGTATTCATCCATTTCCGGGAAGTAGGTAAGCGACTCGGCATAGGTATATGTGCCTTGCGTTTGGTAAAAATGTAAATCCATCTGTTCGGAGCGAATTTGTTCTTCGAAAATCGATGGCAACACCACTGCCGCTGCACCTGCTTCCTCGAGCTTCTTAATGTTTTTTATATCTTCAGTAATTGGTGAAGCAGAGGCAACCAATGGCGATTTAAGTGTCATTCCTAAATATTTTGTTGTGATATCCATATTTTTCCCCTAAAATATTTTGAAATTTAAACAAAAAAGCGGGATTCTCCCCAGCTTTGTGCAAAGAAGAATCCCGCCCTGTATATTTCTTTCCCAGTTCTATTCATCATTCATTTCCATTCATTTTCATCGAAGCGAGATGCTTATACATTTGATAACGCTTCTTAACATATTCTTGAGCAACTTCCTGCAAGTATCTGCTCAATTCGGGATTACTTTTTGCAAGCATTCGGAAACGAATCTCGGAATTCATATATTGTCCAATTGGAACCGATGGCTCTTTGGAATCGAGAATCAAAGGATTCTTGCCTTCTTTTGCAAGTTCTGGATTGTATCGATACAAAATCCATTGCCCGGTATCGACGGCAAGCTTGTGTTGCTTCAATGGTTGGCTCATATCAATTCCGTGTGCAATACAATGAGAATAAGCAATAATTATCGAAGGACCTTCGTAGGCTTCGGCTTCGAGAAAGGCTTTCAAAGTATGTTCATCCTTGGCACCAAAGGCAACAGTAGCAACATAAACGTTGCCATAAGCCATTGCCATCCAACCAAGGTCTTTCTTGAAAGCAGGTTTACCGTTTGCAGCAAATTTTGCCACTGCACCAAGTGGAGTTGATTTCGAGGCTTGCCCGCCCGTATTTGAATAAACTTCGGTGTCCAGAACTAAAAGATTAACATCCTTTCCCATTGCAATGACGTGGTCGAGTCCTCCGTAGCCAATGTCGTATGCCCAACCATCGCCACCAATAATCCATACACTTTTCTTAACCAAATAATCGGCTATGCTCAAAAGCTTTTGTGCTTCGGTCGTGTTTATTTGCTTTAATTTTTCCACAAGGATAGCAACTCTTTCCCGTTGCTCGTAAATTTCCGCCTCGGTCTTTTGCTTGGCATTTATAATTTCGTCGACCAATTGCTCGCCAACTTGGGAAGCAAGAGATTTCAACAATCGGATTGCAATTTCTTTTTGTTTATCAATTGCAAGGCGGAAGCCAAAGCCAAATTCAGCATTATCCTCGAACAAAGAGTTCGACCAAGCCGGTCCTCGCCCGTTTTCATCTTTTGCCCAAGGCGTTGTTGGCAGATTTCCACCATAAATCGATGAACAACCTGTGGCATTTGCAATGATTGCTCGGTCGCCGAACAACTGCGAAACCAGCTTGACATAAGGCGTTTCGCCGCATCCAGCACAAGCCCCCGAAAATTCAAACAATGGCCTTTGCAACTGCTGTTGCCTTAAAGTCGACACTTTAATTATTCGGCGGTCGACATCAGGAATCGACAAGAAGAAGTCCCAATTCTTGGCTTCCTGTTCACGCAAAGGTAATTGGGGTTGCATATCCAAAGCTTTGTGCTTCGGATTTGTTTTGTCTTTCACTGGGCAAACATCCACGCAAACGCCGCATCCGGTGCAATCCTCCGGAGCTACTTGAATAGTATATTTCATACCAGCAAACTCTTTGTCGCGTGCATCAGTATATTTAAATGTTGCAGGAGCATTTTCCAAATATTTCGGGTCGTAAACTTTTATCCGAATTGTTGCGTGTGGACAAACCAAAGCACACTTGCCACATTGAATACAGATTTTCTCGTCCCAAACAGGGATTTCCAAAGCTATGTTTCGCTTTTCGTATTGAGTAGTTGCCGTGGGCCAGGTTCCATCCGCAGGGAATACACTTACGGGCAACCAATCCCCGCGCCCTGCAATCATTGGACCAATTACTTTTTTCACAAACTCGGGAGCGTAATCGGGTACGGGCGGTCGAATGTCGTGGGTTGCAGTAATCTTTTCGGGAATCCTGAGCTCGTGAAGATTTTCGAGCGTGTTCTCGACCGCTTGGATATTCATTCGGACAATCTCGTCGCCTTTCTTGCCATAGGTTCTAATTATTGAATCCTTGATTGCTTGAATAGCTTGTTCTCTTGGTAAAATTCCCGAAATTGCAAAGAAGCAAGTTTGCATTATTGTATTTATTCTTCGCCCCATTCCGCTTGCTTCGGCTACTTTTTGTGCATCGATGTAATAAACTTTTAGCTTTTTATCGAGTATTTGCTGTTGGACCGATTTCGGGAAGTAATTCCAAAGTTCTTCGCCCTCGAAAGGTGCATTGATAAGGAAAGTACCTCCGGGAACTAAATTATCGAGCATAAGATATTTTTCGATAAATACTGTTTGGTGGCAAGCAACGAAATTTGCCTTCGTGATTAAATATGGTGCTTTAATTGGGCGTGGTCCAAATCGCAGGTGCGAGACGGTCAAAGTTCCTGCTTTTCGGGAATCGTAAACATAATATCCTTGGGCATATAAATCGGTATGCTCACCAATAATTTTAACGGAGTTCTTATTTGCACCAACAGTACCATCGGAGCCCAATCCAAAGAACATTGCGCGAACAACGTCATCGGATTCAATCGAGAATTCAGGGTCAAAATCCAAACTGGTATGCGTAACATCGTCGATTATTCCAACGGTAAAATGATTTCTTGGCTTGTCTTGTTTCAAATTATCAAAGACAGCCTTAACCATTGCAGGGGTGAATTCCTTCGACGATAATCCATAGCGTCCTCCAACAATTTTCGGGAATGCAGAAAATTTTGTATTTCCATTTGCAAAATATTCATTGATTGCATTAACAACATCCAAATACAATGGCTCGCCCGTTGCCCCGGGTTCTTTGGTTCTATCCAACACTCCAATAACCTTGACCGTAGCTGGTAGAGCTTCTATGAAGTGCTTAATGCTAAATGGTCGGTACAATCGAACTCGAACAACTCCTACCTTTTCGCCAAATTTTTCGACCAGATATTTCACAGTTTCTTGTGCTGTTTCGCCTCCGCTCGCCATAATCACAATAACTCTTTCGGCTTCGGGGTGCCCGATATAGTCGAACAAATGATATTGCCTACCTGTTAGACTTGCAAACTTGTCCATCTGTTCCTGAACAATATCGGGGCAGGCATCATAGTAACGATTAACAGTCTCACGGTTTTGGAAAAACACGTCGGGGTTCTGTGCCGTACCACGAATTACAGGTCGTTCAGGATTTAAAGCACGCATCCGATGTTCTCGGACCAGGTCGTCGGGAATCATTTCTCGCATAATCTCATCGGGAACAACTTCGATTTTATTCTCCTCGTGGGATGTTCGGAACCCATCGAAAAAGTGTATCATCGGGATACGCGATTTCAAAGTGGAAGCATAGGAAATCAAGCCTAAGTCCATTACTTCCTGAACAGAACCGGAAGCCATCAACCCAAAGCCGGTCGAACGAGCAGCCATAACATCGCTGTGGTCGCCGAAAATCGAAAGAGCATGGGTTGCAATCGTACGAGCACTGATATTGAACACAGTTGGAGTCAACTCGCCAGCAATTTTAAACATATTTGGAATTTTCAGCAAAAGACCTTGCGAGGCTGTAAAAGTAGTTGTTAATGCTCCTGCTTGCAGAGCACCGTGAACTGCCCCTGCCGCACCGCCTTCACTTTGCATTTCGACCACAGTTGGGGTGACGCCCCAGATATTCTTATAACCCTTTGCTGCCCACTCATCGCACCATTCGCCCATATTCGACGAAGGTGTTATCGGGTAGATAGCAATAACTTCGTTGACCCGAAAAGCCACATACGCTGCGGCTTCGTTTCCATCCATTACTGCAAATTTCTTTTCGCTCATTTATTTCCCTTTTAATGTTATAACAAAAAAGCAAAATTAGAAATAATTCAGCCAATTAACCCCATTATTTGCATATCTGTAACTCTGAATTTCCCAAAAGAAAAATTAACTGTTAAAACTCGCTTTTAGAAATTATTTCTAAGTAATTTTACCTATTGAATTTATTGTGTTGTTCGTGTTGCAAAGGATTAAAACATTATTGTTTGTTGCAAGGAAGCACCAACCCAGCTCTATCCAACAATTAAACAAGTAGATTATTACAGAAATCGGATGTTTCAAAAAACACCCGAAGTCTTTTAGGAAAAATTGTTCCAGCCAAATGGCTTTCGGCAAGAAGCAATTTCCTCTTGTTCCCATTTAGTCTTTTCCATTCTCTTGCTTGTGAACTTTTGGTTTAATTCCTTGTGGATTTTCTCAGACATCCGATGTTTCGCAAACATCGGATGTCTTCCCAGATTCAGACAACGGAATGACGAAAGACATCGGATGTTTCTAAAACATCCGCTGTCTTATTACATCTTCACATTGTTCCTTATTTCTTCTTCTTCGGTGGACGAGGCTTTTGCGTTGATGGACGGGTTGTTTGTCCTGGGACGCGCCTACCTTGTGCTTCGGCAATTTCTTGTGCTTCGCGAAGTTTGCGTTGGAACCAGCCTTCTTTTTTGGGCTGCTTCTTCAAATCTGCAAGCGTAAGCTTCTTCCTCGAAAATTTATTTAGATAAATTTGGTGCAGGATACTGAAAAGGTTGAAAGTGAAGTAATACAAGTTCAAGCCCGAAGGGAAGTATGAGAACAGGAAAATAAATAGAATTGGCATAATGTAAATCATCGACTTTTGCCTTGGGTCGGTTATGGTAAGCTTTTGCTGGAAGAAAAGTGTTACACCCATCAGAACCGAAAGCCCGGAAATATGCTTTATCCCTAAAAGCGAAATTGGCAAGGTCAAAATGTAGTCGGGAAGCGACAAATCGCTAATCCACAAGATGAATGGTGCCTGCCGAAGTTCAATTGCCGTTCGCAATACTGCCCACAAAGCATAAAGTATAGGCAATTGCAAAAGCAAAGGCAAGCATCCCCCCATCGGATTTATTCCATATTCGGAATATAACTTCATTATCTCCTGATTCATTTTCTGTGGGTCGTCTTTATATTTGTCGCGAATCTTTTGCAGTTCAGGAGCAATAAGCTGCATCCTTTGCGATGAGCGCATCTGTGAAATAGTCAATGGATAAAGGATTATTTTCATTATAAACGCAAAGATGATTATGCTTATGCCATAATTCCCAATGATTGAGTAAATAAGTTTGAAAATTGGGAGCATAAAGAATTCGCCGATGGGACGAACCAAAAACCGCCATCCAAAATTGACAACCGCAGAAATGCCGTAGCTACTTACAATGCCGTAATCTATTGGTCCAATGTAAATATCGAAAGATTTTTGTTGAGTTCCCCCTCGATAAGGAATATTCAAAGCAAGATTATATTTTTCAATCACCCCATTGTTTTCGACGTGAGTTCGATAGCCATTAACATACACAGTTCCATCGAAAGAGCCTTTCGGTGCAGGAATTATTGCCGCTGTAAAGTACTTGATTTTAACAGCAGCAAAATCCAGTTTGCCCGCAGGGGAAATTTGTACAGGCTCATCGCTCGATGCGTCGGCTTCCACAAGTTCGCCGTTGAGCGACACAATAGCTTTTGCCTCCGACGACTCGTCCACGGAGTTCATTTCTTGGTAGCGGAGTCCATTCTGCCATTGAAGATTGTATCCTCTCGTCGTTACATATTCATCAACATTAGAAAAAATGATTTCCTTTCTAAAATGATATTTATTCCCGTAAAAAACTAATCTTTTGGCGATGTATCGATTATTCCCAAAATCGATTTTGGCAATAATTTCCACCGAATCGTTCCCCGAAATTTTTATGTGATTATTTTCGGTGTTAAATGAATAATTCAAGTTCCTGTCGTCTATTTGAACATTGTCTCTGCTGTTAATCAAGAGCGAAGGTGTTCCGCCTTTTGCCCAAATAAGTTGAGTAGGGAAGCCGTTCCAGGATTTAAATTTTTTCAGTGTCCAGTTCAAAAGGGTTGCACCCTTCGAGGTTATTTGTGCTTGAACCAAGTCGTTTTCGATGGTTATTACTTTTTCAATTCCACCAGTGTAGGGAGCAAAAGTCGGTCCAAATTGGCTGACTAATTTCAGCGAATCGGGAACTACGCTGCTGACTTCCTTTTTCACATCGACATTTTTCAGATTTGTGTCCGCAACAAGTGTTGTTGTATCTCGATTTTGAGTGGGCTTTGGTGGTGGAACCACTTTGATTGAAATGTAAAATGTCCAAATCGTCAAAATTATCGTGATAAGTATAATAGCCAAAATCGATTTTCTGTCCATAGCATACCAAATTTATTTTGATTAAGGAACAGGGTCATATCCACCAGGATGGAAAGGATGACACCGAGAAACCCGTCGAACAGACAAGATTAAGCCCTTGAAAGCACCATATTTTCTCAACGCCTCGATGGAATAATCGGAACAAGTCGGATAGAATCGACAGCTCGGAGGGAAAAGTGGCGATATAAAAAGTTTATAGAGCTTGACAAGTGCAATCAGAATGTACTTCAATTTTCCCCTCGTGCTAAGTTTTTGGAAAAGAATGAATAAGCATCCTCGAGCACAGAGTGGGCAAAAGGAAAAACATCTGCCAAATGTATTTCGCAAGGTCGTTTCGGAGCCGAACTCCAGTTCAAAAATATGTATTTAAAAATAAAAAGTTTCTCGTTCATATCTTCCTTTGCCAATTTTCTGATGGATTCCCTCAATAACCTTTTAATTCGATTTCTAACGACCGCTTTTTTTGTAACTTTTCGGCTTACCTGCACAGCATAACGAACAAGGAACTTCTCCGCTTCGAGCTCCGATTGGCTTTTGGGCAAAACAACTGCACTGATATTATCTCGGTAAAATCTTTTACCTTGTTGGAACAGAAGTTCAAATTCCTTTTTGCGTTTAATAGTTTCAAGCTTATACTTTACCAAAATTGGCTCAATATTTTTTCTTTTCGTCGGAAACAGTCAGTTTGTAGCGTCCTTTGGCGCGTCGCCTTGCCAAGACTTTGCGACCATCCTTTGTTGCCATTCGGGCACGGAACCCGTGCGTGTTCAATCGATGCCGTCGACTCGGTTGATACGTCCTTTTCATTTCTCACTCCAAAAATAAACCCTTAATTAAAAAATGAGTTACAAAATTAACAAATTTGAAAAGAATAGAAGTTATAAAAATTTCCCCAAAGTTGTAAAGCTCCACCGAACCTTGAAAAAAGAAAGGCAGGAGTCTTTCTGGAAAGACATCGGATGTTTGCGAAACATCCGATGTCTGAAAACACTGTAGTTCTTCGCCTTCCCATTGCTTTGCTCTTTCTAGACATCGGATGTTTTTAAAACATCCGATGTCTGATAATCTCATTATAACTCAATCAACTTCTTTTCCGTTAATTCTTTTAATTCTTGTTTTTTAATCATTTTCAAGATTATGCTCTTGCTTGGCAATGTTCCTTTTCGTAAATCTATATAATCTTGATAACTCGAAAAAAGCCATTCTTCGGCTTTTTCGACCAATCCCGATCGAATTGGATTTTGATGAATATATGTTAGCAGCGTTATAAGATAAGGTTCGTTGGATATTTGTTTTGCTTTGTAATGTGCTTGAAAAAGTGAACCCTGCCTATTGTATTTCCTATTAAACGCTTTTGTATAGGACATTTGTAATTTGTGCATACCTCTGCTTATTTTCTTTGAGACATCCGAAAGACCCGATGTCTGGTTCTCAACCTCTTTCACCCTTACCAAGAAATGAAAATGCGTAGGCATTAAACAGTAACCAATTGTTTCTAAATATTCATCAAGATAATAACGATATTTCTTTAGGAAAAACAAATAATTTTCCTCCGAGCGAAAAAGAAGTTCTTCATTAATTGTTCTATTGTAAATGTGGTAATATGAATTTTCGTAAAATCTCATTTTTCTATCTCGTTCATTGTATATTCATATCTTAATTTTTTAGACATCGGATGTTTTTGAAACATCCGATGTCTGAAGCCCCTGTTGTTCTTCTGCCCATCCCATCTCTATACTCCTGAATCAATTTCCACCTTTTCTCCCTTTATCCAGATGCTTTCGACGTGGTTAACTCCGAAATGGTAGAACATTTCAAGATAGGAGGAACAATCGAGAATGGCAAAGGTAGCGTCTTTTCCCACTTCAATCGAGCCAAGCCGGTGGGAAATGCCCAGCGAATATGCTCCGTTCAGTGTCGAAGCAACCAAAGCTTGCTGGCAATTCAGCCCGAGATTTATTACAGCAAGGGAAAGGATGATTTGCATATTTTCGGTGAAGGAAGAACCGGGATTAAAATCGCTTGCAAGGGCAATCGGAATCCCCTTCTGCAAAATCTTTTTTGCAGGGGCATAGGGCATCCGAATGAAATAGGATGTCCCTGGCAATAGGGTTGCAATTGTTCCGGCTTTTTGCATTGCGTCCAAACTTTCGTCCGAAACGAAGAGCAAATGGTCGGCAGAAACTGCCCCAAGCTCTGCTGCGAGCTTCGCAGCCCCGACGTCTGCAAGTTCATCGGCGTGCATTCGGATTTTCAATCCAAACTTGGTGGCTGTTTCAAAAATCCTTCGGGCTTGGTCTATCGTGAAATATCCTTTATCGACAAAGCAATCGCAATAATGGGCAAGGTTTTCCTCGGCTACCCGCGGAATCATTACATTGCAAATCAGGTCGATATATTCATCGGGGCGGTTTCGGTATTCCGGAGGGAAATCGTGAGCACCAAGGAAAGTCGGAACAATATCCACAGGGAAATTTTCTGCCAGCCGGCGAATAACACGCAGGATTTTCAGTTCGGTTTCGACATCGAGTCCGTATCCGCTTTTGATTTCCAACGCAACAGTGCCGTGGGCAATAGCATTTTTCAGAAACCGAGAAGCATTGTCAAAAAGTTCTTCTACCGATGCTTTTCGCGTTTCGCTCACGGTCTTCAAAATTCCTCCGCCACGAGCTGCAATCTCTTGGTAAGTAGCCCCGGCGACTCTTTGGGCAAACTCATCGGAACGGTCGCCTGCAAAAACCATATGTGTGTGGGAATCCACGAAACCGGGGATAACGCTTTTCCCTTTCAAATCGTAAATCTTGTCGGGCTTGATTTTTCCGAGGCGAATTTGTTCCTCTGCGACAACCGTTTCGCCAACCCAAAGAATTTTTTCATCAAAAAAGATGGCTCCATCCTTTATTTCGCTAACGTAGTTCATATCTTCGCCCGCAAGGAATCGCTCGCCATTCCGACAAATTGTAACTAGCGATGAAATGTTTTTAAAAAGTATTTTCATTTCTGATATATTATTTTTACAACCACTTACTGGAATTTTCTTCTTGTTTTATTGCTTCGACGCACTTTTTCACATTCTGAACTTGAGCTTTGTGGCAAACCAAAACAGCATCGTCGGCAACCACGACCACCAAATCCGTTAGCCCCAAGCAACACACTTTTATATTACCATTTGTCGATTCATTTACCACGATTGAATTTTGCGTATCCAAAAGGATATTATTCCCCAAATTCACATTGCGGTTTGCATCGTGCGGCTTGGTGCGGTCGAGAGCATCCCAAGAGCCAATATCATCCCAATCGAAATAAGATTTGACAACAACAATGTCGCGGGTCTTTTCCATCAACGCGTAATCAATCGAAATATCTGGGAATGTGATGTAGAGCTTCTCGATTTCGGGAATTGAGCCCGAAAATGGAATCTCGGTTTTATCTTTTAAAAGCTCAACCAAAGAAGAAACTTTATTATAAATTTCGGGTAAATATTTTTCGAGTTGCGAAAGGAAAGTATCGAGTCGCCAAAAGAACATTCCACTATTCCAGAAGAAACGACCCGAATCGACATAAAATCGAGCGGTTTCGACATCGGGTTTCTCTTTGAATTGAACAACGGGTAGGATGCATTCGTTCGCCTCTTTAAAATTCACAGGGACTTCAATGTAGCCAAAGGCTGTGTCGGGCCTTGTTGGAACTATGCCAATAGTTGCAATCTTTGGATTGTTTTCGACGAAACCAAAAGCAAGCTCGACAGTTTTTTGGAACCCAACAAGTGGTTCAATTCTTTGGTCGGATGTAAAAACACCAACGGAAATTTCATCGGGCGAAAGTTCTTTCCCATACTTTGAAAGCAAAAAGCTTCCTGCAAAAGCAAGTGCTGGGGCTGTGTTCTTCTTGTATGGCTCGGCAACAATGTTCTCGGGTGGAATGTTTCGCAAAACATTACGTATGGGTTGCAAAGTAATTTCATTTGTAAAAACAAAAATATCTTGCGGGGGAATAAACGAAGTTATTCTTTCAACAGCTTCTTCGATTAAAGTTTTTTCGGAGTTCAAAGCAAGCAATTGCTTTGGTCTCGATTTTCGACTTATGGGCCAAAATCTTTCGCCCGAACCACCTGCAAGTAATATTGCTACCCTTTTCATTTGATTACCAAAATATTTTTCCATAATTTTTGTCTTTTAAAAAGGATAAAAATATTACTTTTTTGCTATGAAACCAAATGTTGGTAAGATAAATAAAGTCGAAACGCCGATTGAACTGAGCGAAAGGAACAAACTTGTACTTCGGGCAGTTGTCCAACTTTACATAACAAGTGCCCAGCCCGTTGGTTCGCGTTTGGTTGCACGCTATTTAGGTAATCGCTTGAAACTAAGCCCCGCCTCGATTCGCAACATCCTTTACGAACTCGAGGAAATGGATTTGCTCCATCAAACACACGCATCCTCGGGCAGAATTCCAACCGATAAAGGCTATCGCTATTTCATCGACTCCCTGCTCGTCCAAAGGAAGCCAACAGAGAAGGAAATTCGCAAAATCCAAGAAGAGCTCAACAAGATTGAGCCTACAAATCTCGATGACATACTGAAAACAGCTTCCAAAGTGCTCGGCGTCCTTTCGAAATACCTGAGTATCGTCATCGTTCCCGAAATCCAAGACATAACGGTCGAGAAAATTGAATTGATACCGATAACTTCGAATCGATTGCTTTTCGTTCTGGCTTTAAATTCGAACATAATTCACACTTTGACGATAGATGCAAATATTGATGTCGAAGAAGACCAAATTGAAAAAGTTTCTCAATTTGTAAATGAAAAAATTTCTGGTAAAACGTTGAGATTCATTTACGAAAATTTTTCCGACCTGTTTTCTGTTTCCGAGTATCAAGATTCGCCAATAATCAAGTTGATAATTAATATTTTCGATAAGATTCAAGAAAATCTACAAGATTACGAGCGAACATTTATCGCAGGAGCCCGAAACCTGCTTCTTTACCCAGAATTTCAAAATCCCTACCATATAAAAAATATGATTACAATTTTGGAAAACACGCAAACCATACTGAATGTCATAAATCAATTCAAAAAGAACAATCCGAATCTGACTGTTTTAATTGGCTCCGAAACTGGCAACGAATTACTTTTGGATTATTCAATCATAGCCTCTCCATATTGGATTAGGAACGCCACTGGCTACATTGGCTTGCTCGGACCCAAACGAATGAACTATCCAAAAGTAATCACATTGGTAGAGCTCATCTCGAATTACCTTTCGCAAAGCTTCGCCCGAATATGCTAAGGGTAAAGGCTTGAACCACTTCCAAATTTATCCTGCTATCTGGAATTGATTAGAAGAGGTTGACAACTAAACAATGAGACATCGGATGTTTCAAAAAACAGGCAATGTCTTTTGCAGGGCAGAGGCGACAACATTTTCTTAACCAAGCAATGCCACCTCTTTCACCAGCCTTTTCAACTTTTTCACCCTTGTGCATTTTCCAGACATTGGATGTTTCAAAAACATCCGATGTCTTTAAGATGCCATTTTGCAGTAAAAAAATTCCAAAATAAATGAATTAAACAAAAAAGGACTGCCTTTCCGAGGCAGTCCCTTTAATTCGGAAATAACCTTCTTACCTTAATTTAAAGCGGATTGGGATGCTAACCCAACACATAACAGGTTGTCCGTTCTGAATTGCTGGGGTAAAGGTGGATTTCATTACCGCATCGATAGCTGCTTGGTTCAACATCTGCGAATCGGAAGATTGAACCACGACTTTCTTTGGCTTCCCGTTCTTGTCGACAAGTACACGAACAACAACCTGCCCTTCGATACCAGCTTTGCGAGCCATCTCGGGGTAGACGATTCGCTTTTGCAAGTCTGCCAAATCGATGTATGGTTCCTTTTCGACGGGTATGAATTCGTCGATGTTGGGCTCTTCTTCTTTCTGCTTAATTTCAACTTTTTGGTCAAGATTAAAATCTTGCGGCAGCTGGTTAATGTCGATTTCCTGACCTTTTTCGCGAGCAAGCGATTCGCTAAGTTTTTCGAAAGTCGCAAATTCTTTCAAATCCTCCTTGATTTCTGCATCAGGAACTGGCACGGGAGTTCCTGCTTTCGCAGCGGTCGCAATTTCCATAATCTGCTGCGTAGGTGGCGGAGGCGGTGCATCTTCTTTCTGCTCTTCAAGTTGTTGCACAGGACCGCCAAGTGTTATTTTGCTTATTGGGGCTCTTGGCAATGCGACCTGACTTCGCTCGCTGGCTTTTGCATATATGAAATAGGCAAGTAGAAGCAAAAGAATAATCGAAACAGTGATGATGAATCCACGCATTGTGTTCCGTGGAATCACCAACTTCAATTCTGCAAACCCATAAGTGGGTTGGGGCGGTAGTTCGATAACTTTGTTTGTCATTTTACCTCCCCTTCTATTAATTTCAAATCTTCTTCTGTCAAAGGCGCAATTGTAAATTTTCTTTGTCGTTTAACTGGTTCCCCTTTTTCGTCAACTTCCTTCGACAAAGCTTCGGTAATCGGTATTTCAGCAAGATTTAGCTCATCGAGAACTTGAATTACTTTGGCATAATTGGCATCGGGGGAAATCTTCAAAACTGTAATCAAACGGTTCTTTACCATTGGTTCAAGATTTTTTTCGATTACCAAAGAACGAAGCTTGGAGATGGGAATTTCTTGCGGCTTGTTATTGGCATCGGCAACTCCTTTGTACCAATATAATTTATTATCGGCAGTCAACATCAAGGTTAAAAGCTCGGAAGCACGAACTTCGACTTTGGCATACATCTCGGGGGGTATTCTCATCTCCATTATTTGGGGCTTCAGCATAGTCGTAGTGAACATAAAGAACGTCAGCAAAAGGAAAGTAATATCGACCAATGGCGTTAAATCTATACGAAAGCCAATTCTCTTTTTCTTTTTTCTTCTAACTATTTTGCCCCGTTTTTGCCTTTCGGGTATTTCGAGTGCGCCACCACCACCAGCCATTTTTATTCTCCTATGTTTTCCAAATATTTAAACAAATAATCCACCAAAAAGTTACACGAAAAACTCAAAAAATTATTCTTATTTGCCACCTGCTTTTTCTTCTTCCGCTCGTCGCTTATCGGTTACGAAATTAAACACGAAAGCACGATTCCTTCGCATTATGTTCATAGCATCTTCAACCCATTTGTATCGTACCCTTCGGTCTGCATCGATTGCAAAGCGGGTGGAACTCCGCACCGAAAGAGTTGCACGGATTAATTTGCCCAGCACCGTTGTATCAACTTTGACAAGAGCTTTATTGTAGTATTCCTGTGGAATTTCGGGCACAAGTTGATAAACTTGAAGTAAGTCCTTCGTGTTTGTTAAGCCATAGTAGTATGAAGTGTCGTTCGGATTTTTATCATCGATAGCAATGTTGATAATGGCAAGGTCACGTTCAGGAAGACGAGTTGTATCGGGAGAAGCAGTAGGACGACGAATTGTGAATTGCTTTTCGGCTTCTGCTTCGGATTTGAACTTTGCTGTAAACATCAAAAAAGTCAACAAAAGGAATGTAATATCGACCAATGGAGTTAGGTCGATTACAAATCCCATCCTTTTCTTTTTAATTTTTGGCACGACTGCCTCCTTTTGGCTATTGTTTCAATCTTAATGTAAAGATTTGAGTTACATTAAGAATTGCTTCATCTATCATATACAAATAATTATCGACCCGTGTGGTAAAGAAGTTAAAGAAGATAATGGAGATGATAGCAGCAGCCAAACCACCAGCCGTGTTATAAAGAGCTTCGGAAATACCAATAGCCAGCTGGGTAGCATCGACTGTTCCCGTTTCGCCAAAAGCAGCAAATGCACGAATCATACCGATAGTTGTTCCCAAAAGACCGAACAAAACCGACACGGAAGCAATCGTCGAAAGGATAACAAGATTCTTTTCGAGCAAAGGAGTCTCCAAATTCGTTGCCTCGTCGATTGCTCTTTGAACTTCTGTCAATTTCTTTTCGACAGGGAAGTTCGGGTCGTTTTCGACCTGCTTAAACCGTTCTATCCCAGCGCGTAGTATATTAGCCAGACTACCGCGCTGGTTGTCACATTCCTTCAAGGCGGCGTCGAACTCTCCTTTCGCAAGATAATCGAGAACTTTTTTAACAAATACTGCTGTATCCCCTTTCCCGCGTGCCTTGTTAATCGAAAATGTTCGCTCGAAAACAAATGTAATTGCGATAATAATCAAGCTCATCAATATTCCAACGATTGGACCGCCAGTGTAAATTGCTCCAACAACGCTTCCTTTCTTGGGTTTCTTCTTTGTTGCAGGGTCTTCGAAATTGTTCGGATTGCCAAAATAGAAAAAGTAAATCGAATAGGCGATGATTAGTGCTAATGTTATTACGATAACATTAAATAACCGTTTCATATAATCCCTTCATTAATATTATTGAACATAATTCTATAAACTTTTAATTGCTTCATCTAAATTAGGAAAAATTGGAAATACAAGTGTCAATTTAGTAATCACAAAAAGATTTTCAACCGATTTATCCAAATTGCACAATGCAATCATTCCCCCTTTCTTGGTTACCGTTGCGTGGGCAGATATTAACACCCCGAGAGCAGTAGAATTCAAATAGGTTACTTTCCCCATATCGATGATAATCTTGTTCTTGGGTCCTTCGGCAAGTTTCTTTAAAGTATCGCGAAGCTCATCGGTTTCCTCCCCACCAATGAAGTCCCCCTTTAAATAGACAACAACGCCACCTATCTGCTCTTCGACTTTAATCTTTGCCATATAATCACATATTAAAAATTCAAAACTAATTAATTTTTTTCACATAAATATTAAGAAACTGTAAATTTTTTGCAACCCAAATTTATGAAAATGAAAATTAAAAATTATACAAAACTAAAATTTAATTGTTTATGTCAATGAATTTTTGTAAAATGCATTTTTTAAAAATATAAGTATGCGAAATGGAACAGACAAAAAATTCAATAGAGAACGAAAACTATTGCCTTGTTTGCGGGAACGAGGTTATGCATCTTGTAAAGCCAGTATCTGCGGAGTGTTCCTTCTGCGGGAAAACTTTTTTGGCTGATTCGGCTTGTGTCGAAAACCACTATGTTTGCGACGATTGCCTGAAGCTCGACGCAAAAGAAATTGTCAAGCTGGTGTGCCTGCGTTCGGCTAAAACAGACCCAATCGACTTGGCAATGGAGATAATGGCATCGCCAGCGATTAAAATGCACGGACCTGAGCATCACTTTATCACACCCGCAGTGCTTTTAACGGTAGTTGCAAACTATACAAACTCCCGAAACGAACTGGAAGAGCAAATCCAGAAAGCCGAAGACCTTGCAACGAAATTCGCTCCCACTTGCAGCTGGCATCTGGGAACTTGCGGAGCGGCTCTCGGAACTTCGATTTTTTTAATTGTTTGGAAAGGGCTCGACCCCGAGGACGAAAATTCTTGGACCGAAGGTAATCTAATCGTTTCGAATAGTTTAAAGCGAATTGCAGAGCTCGGTAGTCCCCGTTGCTGTAAGCGCGATACATACATTGCACTCGAAGAAGCCACCGAGTTCCTTCGCCAGAAATATGGCATACTTTTGCCTGTGAGCGAGGCGAAATGCAACTTTTCGCTCCGCAATCGCTCCTGCAAGCGCGAAGATTGCATATTCTTTAATCTTAAATACTCTTTGGTCTAAGTAGGGGCGACCGGCCGGTCGCCCCTACAATTTTCCAGACATCGGATGTTTCGCAAACATCCGATGTCTTTTTTATAGATTGAACTTATGTTGTTTTCATTCCAATAAAGGCAAGCATACGTCCCGATTTGTCTTTGTCTCGGCGATATGAATGTAAATTTAGGTTCGAGATTGTGCAAATTGGCGAAATTTCGATGTTCCGTTCCTCAATTCCGCTTTGAAGCAGTTGCAAAAGCAATTCTTTGCGATTGTCGAAAAAGTATTTCCCATCGGGCGAAATCACCGTTGAACGGGGGAAAAGTTCAGCAACTTCTTGCCCTACTTCATACTTTTGTGCATCTGGCACGGGGGAGATAAAAACAAGTATATCCTTTGGATTCGAGCCAAACCGCTCCTGCATTTTGCTAATCGTCTTCGGTAGGATTTGTTGGGCACTTCCACGCCATCCCGAATGCACAGCCGAAACTATTTCCTTTTTTATGTCATACATTAAAATTCCTGCACAATCGGCAATTTTCACCCCAAGAATTTTCCCTTTGATTGAAGTAATCAAAGCGTCGCCATCGAACTTTGAATCTAAATTGTTTGAAAATGAACTTGGCTTATGTTTGGTGGTTTGTCCATAACCATTCGTTTCCATTGCCTCGACAATATGAATTTTGTCGGAATGCATCTGATGGAGAAGAACAAAATCCTCGACTTTCACTCCAAGATAATCTGCAAGCAATTTGCGATGCTTTCGAACTGTTTGGGAGTCAAAGTGTTCGGTAATTCCAAAAGATAAGCCATCGGGATAAATATGGCAGTTTCGTTCTGTAACACCAGCCAAAATTTTGTCCTTTGGGAAAATATTTGGAACAATTAAGTTAATCGTCATCGCTTAACCCAAGTTTGAAAATACTTTTGTTTTTTCCAAGTGTATTAGAAATTGCAAATTGAACATCCGAAGGGACTTCGACGATTCTAATCTTTCGTTGTTTTTTTATTTGGTCGCTAATAGCAATACCAACATTGCCATTTACAGCCAAAATTACATCACCATTGAGCCGAGAAATGTATTTTTCCATTGCCAAATCCCGTGAAGGGAAAAGATGTGGCTTGCGGTCGAAAAGCAAGCAATAGTTCTTGCCAGAATTCTTGAAAATCAACGCTACATACTTTGCTCTGGGATAAATTTCTATCTCCCTGCCATTTCCATCATTTAGATTCAAAGCGAAACCGATAAGAAGAAGAATTAACGCACCGAATCGGAAAACAAAAGATTTGAATGTTTTGGCAAACAAAATCCAGATAATCAATACGGAAAGCAAAATCGAGAGCAGAATTACTCCGTTGTTGTTGATAACCAAAGGACTTAACTTTTCCGCCAAGATATTGTTGAATTTGACACCCAACGAGAGAAGGATTTCGGCTGGGACGGCAAAAATTTTCCCGATTTCAATAGTTGCAACAGAAAAGAGCATTGCCAGAAAGGCAAAAGTCAGTGATATGCTGAAAATTGGCACTAAAACCAAGTTGGAAAAGAAGGAGATAAATGTGTAATAACCAAAGTAATACGCAATCACAGGCGAAACAAACAACTGGGCTGAAATGGTTACAGACAAAAGCATAAGCAGGAAATTTGTAACGGCGTTTCGCACGGGCAAGGCTTTTGCCAACCCAGTGTAAATCTTTTTTTGAAACATAATTATTCCCAAAACTGCCAGAAAAGACAATTGAAAACCCACAGAGAACAATAAACTTGGTTTTAAAATCAACATAACTAAAATGATGAAAGCAAGAACATTGTAGGGCGAAACTTTCCTTTCAAGTGTATTTGCATAAAGGAATGCAACAATCATAATGAATGCTCTAATTCCCGAAGGCGGAAAGTCGATAATACAAAGGTAAAAAAACATAAATAATGACAATAAGACAAATCTGACCCATTTGTTTGGAAAAATCGAAAACAGGGCAAAGACAATTGCAAAGACAATGCCGAAATGGAATCCACTTATCGAAAGAAGATGCGAAATGCCAGTTATTGCGAACTTGTCCCGTTGCTCGCCCTCGAGTAATTGCTTATTTCCAAGAAGCATCTCATCGAAATATGGGAAATATTCCGCCGAGAACATTTTGTTCAAATTCGATTCAAGTTTCTCTCTCAATCGGGCAAAGATGTTTTCCGCTTTGACGGGACTTTCCCAAAATCTTATAATCAAATCGTTGGAAGTTCGAGCAAAAAGTAAAACTTCGTGGCTTAAAGCAAGCGGAATTTCTGCGATATCGGTGGGCAGATTGGTTCTTCTCGGTGGTCTTATGCTTGCAATAGCAAGAATTTTGGCGTTTGCTCTAAATTTCCTCAAAGTGTCTTTTTTTGAGTAAATTTTAAGAAGGACTGGAACATCATTATATGTCTGATTCCCAAGCGAAATTGTTCCAAAAATCCGAACAGAGGCAAAATCGGGTTCAGAAGCAAAAACTTCGGTTATTTTACCATAGATTTTTCCTTTAACTTCTTGAAATTTATCTGTTGTACTCAAGAGTTTGAAGTGTCTGAAGTTAACCGAAAGAATCAATCCGATGGCGATGGTAATCAGTATGTAGGATGGCGTTCTTTGTTTGAATAGCAAAAAAATCAGGGCAAAAATTGAAAGTGCAATTAAAATTGGGAATAAAAACTGGTGTGGAATTATAAAGCCAATTGAGATTCCAATTGGAACAAACAATAAAAGTTTTAATATCGGGTTGCGATTAAGTATTCTATTTAAATTAATTTGCATTTTTTTATAAAACCAAATTCCAAATTAAAAAAATGTGTGGAATAGTTGGATACATTGGGAAAAGGAACGCAGTAACTGTTTTGTTGAATGGGCTTCAGCGGTTAGAATATCGTGGATACGATTCCGCTGGACTTTCTATAATCGAAGATGGAAATCTTTTGACTTTCAAAAAGCAGGGCAAAGTTAAAGAACTCATCAAGGTTTTGGAAGGGAAAGAATTCAAAGCAAACATTGGTATTGCACACACTCGCTGGGCAACACACGGCGAACCAAGCGACATTAATGCACATCCCCATCACGATAATTCGGGCAACATTGCGATTGTACACAACGGAATCATCGAAAACTACGCATCGTTGAAACAAATGCTTATCTCCAAGGGGTATAAATTTGTTTCTGCAACCGATACCGAAGTCCTTGCTGTTCTTATAGGCTATTTCTACGAGAAAGTAAAAGATTTAGAAGAGGCAGTTCGAACCGCATTGACCGAAGTGCAAGGAACATTTGGGCTGGCTGTGCTTTCAACCTATGAGCCGAACAAAATTATCGCCGCCCGCCGTGGCAGTCCTATGATAGTTGGCTTGGGCGAGGAGGAATTTATCGTGGCTTCGGACGCTTCGGCAATTATCCAGTATACCCGACAAGTCATTTACCTTTCGGACAACGAGATGGTTACTTTGAATAACGAAAATTATTATACAAAGACCATAGATAACATCCGTACGAACAACATAGTTCACTTGGTAGATTTCGATTTGAGCAAAATCGAAAAGGGCGGGTTCGAACACTTTATGTTGAAGGAAATTTTTGAACAGCCGCAAACAATCCGCGATGCCTGTCGTGGTCGTTTGATTGTTGAAGAAGGAATCGCCCGACTTGGTGGTCTGCTTCCCGTTCTCGACAAACTCCGAGAAGTCGATAGGATAATAATCACTGGTTGCGGAACTTCGTGGCATGCTGGTTTGGTTGGGGAATATCTCATCGAGAACCTTTGCGAAATTCCCGTCGAGGTCGAATATGCTTCGGAATTCCGTTACCGCAACCCAATTCTGCGGAAAAATGACATTGTAATTGCAATTTCCCAAAGCGGCGAAACTGCCGACACTTTGGCTGCTGTTCAGGAAGCTAAACAAAAGAACGCCACTGTTCTAGGAATTGTAAATGTTGTTGGCAGTTCAATCGCTCGGCAAACGGATGCAGGCGTCTATATTCACGCTGGACCAGAGATTGGTGTTGCCTCGACCAAAGCTTTTACATCCCAGCTTGTTGTCCTTACCTTGATTTCTCTACTTTTGGGTCGGATGCGGAACCTCTCGAAAATCGAAGGGATACAAATTGCACGAGGAATAAAAGAACTACCCGAAAAAGTTGAAAAAATATTAGAAAAAGCCGACCAGATAAAAGAAATTGCAAAAGAATTTAAATATTCCAGAAACTTTTTGTATTTGGGTCGGGGATACAATTTCCCTGTGGCTTTGGAGGGTGCATTGAAGTTGAAGGAAATATCCTATATCCACGCCGAAGGTTATCCATCGGCAGAGATGAAGCACGGACCAATAGCACTTATCGACGAAAATATGCCCGTGGTGTTCATCGCCCCAAAAGACGAAATATATGACAAGGTTATTTCGAATATCGAAGAAGTTCGCTCTCGCAAAGGTCGTGTCATTGCCATTGCAACCGAAAACGACGAAACCATCACCCGTTATGCCGAAAGAGTGATTTATATTCCCGATACTTTACCAATGCTAACACCAATTCTGACAGTAATTCCTTTGCAATTGTTGGCATACTACATTGCAGTAGAACTTGGTTGCAACGTCGACCAACCACGCAATCTTGCCAAAAGCGTAACAGTTGAATAAGTAAAATCTTGCAGGGGCAGCCGGCCCGTCGCACCTACAATTATTTCCCAGACATCGGATGTTTCAAAAACATCCGATGTCTTTCCGCAGGGCAAATGGAACTGCATCCTCTGCGCAAGATTGTCAAAACTTCCACAAGCCCAAGCACAAATCGCCAAAGGCTTCCTCGACATTAAAATTTAACAACATCTCCACAATTTTTATTGAAACAGTTAGACTTAAAGAAATCAAAAAATTTTTTAAAAAAAATTTGGAAATTAAAAATTTTATTCTAATTTAGTATTTGTTTAGCAATAGATTTTTGTATAACAAAAAGGTGTTAAAATGTTTAGGTTTTTCCCTTAGCAATTTTATTCACCCTTTTGGGTTCCTTTGCGTTTGCACAATCGCCCCAAAGTAACTTATCAAATAAGTACAATTTCTTTATCGGACCTTTCGCTGGTAATTCCAACACGGAGGGGAATTCCAACACCGCAATAGGATTTCAGGCACTATATTTTAACACGAAAGGAAATGCCAACACAGCAAGTGGCGCTAATACACTATTTTCCAACACAACGGGAAATGCAAACACTGCAATTGGTTATCGGGCACTATATTCCAACACAACAGGAGACGAAAACACCGCATTGGGCTTTAAAGCTGGCTCGACTCTTACCACTGGCTCGAATAATATTTTGATTGGATATAATGCGCAACCAAGCAGTGCAACTGTAAACGATGAAGTAACAATTGGCAATAGCAGTAACAACTCTTACCGAATTTATGCGGGTGCGTGGACTTATTTATCGGATGCACGCTACAAACACGATATTACGGATTTGCCCTATGGTTTAGATTTCATTCTTAAACTTCGCCCCCGCCAATTTGTGTACAACAACTCCACGGATAATAAAATTACAATGGGCTTCATTGCCCAAGAAGTGCAACAGGTGTTGAAGCAATACGATATGCAAGACAAATACAATTTAGTCAAAATAATGGAAAAGGATTTTCTTGGATTGAACACCACAGAAATAATACCCGTTCTGGTTAAAGCCGTGCAGGAACTATCGGAAGAGAATAAAGAATTAAAATCCCGTTTAGAGCGGCTCGAAAAAATCGTATTGCAGGGTGGAACCCCTGGAAACACAAATTTAGGCTCAAACAAGTAGCCATCGTAGGGGCGACCGGCCCGTCGCCCATACAATTCCCCAGACATCGGATGTTTCAAAAACATCCGATGTCTTTTTACATTGGGGGGATAATCATTCGCCTTTACAATTATTATAAAATGTTAGTAGGTTGTTTGAAGTTTGTTTGCCTATGGAGTAAAATGTGTTTTGGAAGTAGCCCAGCAGTCTCAAATTCCCCCTCCTGCAAATTTCCCCATTAACCATCTTTAACTGTTGTGTATGTTTCGAAGATAGGGGGATTTTCGATTACTTTCTTGACAGCACAAAGGTTGGCGGATTTTACCAAGGCATCGTAGTACTTTTCGGGAAAATCTTTCGGAACTCGGATTTCGAGCTTCACTTTCGAAATCCTTCGGGCTATGGGGTCGTACACTAAATCTTGGATGATTTCAATGTCTTGGAAAGGAATTCCCCGACTTTCGCAGAAACCAACGATGTAGATACCGGCGCAGGTTCCAATCGAAGCAAGGAAAAGTTCAAACGGGGCAGGGGCTGTGCCGTCGCCACCTTCCTTCACAGGCTGGTCTGTTTGGATGCGAAATCCACTTGGCATTATCGCATCTACTTTTTTGTTCCCCGGAAAAACAATCTTTATTGACATCGTTGTTCTCCTTTTTTAATAATTTCGTATTGTTTCAAAAAAGTATATAACTACATAGCAATATTTTTATTTTATGAAAAGAAAAAGAAAGCTTAAAAAAATAAATGTCGCTGGCTATTCAATCCTCCTTTTGGGTGTTGTAATCATTCTATCTCTTGGATTATCATTCTTCTTTCTATCTCGAAAAGTGCCTCACGATGAAATTTTTGTGAAAATACCAAAGAATATCAAAATTAGTCAAATTGTTGAAATTTTAAACTCCAAAGGGATTTTAAAACCAAAAATCTTTTTTGTTCCCGTTATCAAAATCTATTGTACAATTTGGAATTGTACACCTGTGGCGGGAACTTATCGATTCACAGCAAAAAACACCAATTTCGACGTTCTCCGCTCAATACTTTTTGGCAAGCAGCTTTCGGTGGTCAAAGTTACTTACCCCGAAGGAATAACATTAAAGGACTTTGCAATGATTACCAAAAGGGAGCTTGGGGTGGATACCGCGGATTTCTTCGAAGCAATCCGCAAAGGGCACTACATCGAACGAATGAACATCCCCGTAAATTCTCTCGAAGGCTATTTGATGCCCGAGACATATTTCTTCTTTTATGGTACAGACGCCGAAACAGTGGTCAACAAATTAGTTGAAACACAGACCAAAATATGGAATGAGAAGTTCGATTCAATTGCAAGAGCCAAAGGTTTGTCCCGCCATTTTGTATTAACTCTTGCCTCAATCATCGAACTGGAAAGCCCTTTGAAAAGCGAAAGAAAGACGATTAGCGGTGTTTTTTACAATCGCTTGGCTCGGGGAATGAAACTGCAATCCGACCCAACTGTTCAGTATGCAACAAATAGAAAGACAATAACATACGGTGACTTAAATGTGGACAACGAATACAACACATATAAATATTCTGGGCTTCCGCCGGGACCTATCTGCTCACCAAGTGTTTCTTCGATCGAGGCTGCTTTGGACCCAGAGCAACACAACTACCTATATTTTGTTGCATACGGCGATGGTAGCGGAAGGCACCGCTTTGCAAATACTTTCCGGGAACACTTACTTTATAAGAGAATTTACAAGGATGGATTAAAAAAACAGAACGCCTCGATTAAGTAGGTTTTTGGGGTCGAATTTTAGTTTAATCTCTTTCATTTTTTGGACAATTTCGCTGCCAAACATCATCTGGAAATATTTCCGTTTCAATTTTCCCGTGCCGTGTTCAGCAGAATAAGTGCCACCGAGCGTAATTGCTTCGGCGATGTGCTCGTCGAATATTTTTTCAGCCAGTTGGTTTTCTTGTTCGTTGCGTGGGATGATGTTCAAATGAAGGTGAGAATTGCCAAAATGTCCCCAAATGAAGTAGACCAAGCCCGAATTTTCCAAACTGCGTAGCAATTTGAAGTAATAATTTCGGAAAACTGCATCGTTTGTAGCAACATCGGACCCGATTTTTTGAAATTGACTTTGCGAAAGCATTTCGAAGACCTTCACGGGGATTTTGTGACGGAACTCGGCGAATTCTCGATGCTTGCTGTCCTCGATTGCCACCCAGGTTTGGTCCGTGAATGGGGTGAACTGTGCAATATGCTCCAACCAAGCAGAAACGACTTGTTCTTCTCGGTTTTGTTCGTATTCCTGTTCAATCCAGAAGGCACAAACCGAGCCTTTGGGAATTTGCGGATATTCCTCGAAATTCAACATCAAAGAGTTTTTATCGAAAAATTCAATGAGCCTTGCGGAAATCAAATGGTCATTCGTTTGATTATTCCCATTGAAAGACTTACGGCTTAGTTTTCGGGTTAAGTCCAAAAAGTCGAATGCTTTCGGTAAATCGTCGAAAAAGATAATCAGACCAAGGACATTCGATGGCTTAGGCAAAATTTTAATCTTTGCTTGGGTTATTGTGCCAAGCGTTCCTTCGCTACCGATAAACAAATCGAGCGTGTGCATCCCGCGATGCAGATAGTATCCAGCAGTGTTTTTCGTTGTGTTTGGGTAAATAACTTCTGGCATTTTGAACTCGACAACCCGCGATGGTTTTATTTCGAGAGTATAATTATAATTCACAACCAAGCTTTTATTATTTCGTTCCAGTGATATTTTTTCCCCGTCGGGCAGAACAATATCCAAGGCAAGGACATAATCGCGCATTGTTCCATACTTAAAAGTGCGAGAGCCCGAAGAGTTGCAAGCAATGTTCCCGCCAATAAAACTGCTTGTTTCGGTTGGATTTGGTGGTAAAAAGAAACCTTTGCTTTCCAAAAACGAATCCAAATCGCTACGAACAACCCCTGCTTCGACAACGACATATTGTTCTTCTTCGTTAATCTCCAATATCCTGTTTAGCTTTTCTGTGGAAACAACCACACCATCGAAAGGCACTCTACCACCGACCAAGCCCGTTCCAGCCCCCGAAATCGTATAGGGAACATCGTTTTGGTAAAGTTCTTTTATGCAATCAATTAGTTCATCAACATTTTCGGGGATATAAACTTTTTGGCAAAATCCCTTCAAATTCGAAGAATCCGAAAGATAGTTCTGAATTTCGTCCAAATTCTCTTTGATAATCATTCTATCTACCTCCAGAAATAGAGAGACGAATATCCAAACCAACTTGGAAGTTGCTAAACCCGGGCGACGAAGCCCCTTCGGTCAATGTGCCTTCGTATCGCATAAAGAAAGAAGCACTTAATCGGTTGCTAATCGAATACCTTGCTCTTGGTTCGATAATAATTTGCGAATTGCCATCGAGAGTTCGCCCTTTTTCTCCCGTAAAGTTCAACACATCGTAAGTTGCTCGCTTATTCCTTCGATACGAGCCAAGGAAACTAAACTCGACATCATTGCGAAGTATAAGATTGAAGAACGGGAACTCGAAACCTCGCAGTGTGTAGCTTGCTTGGGCTTGGATTTCATCGGTTGTTTGGCGAACAATAGTTGCCCGTGCAGTCGAGTTGATTTGATATGTAGTTGATGTATTATAACGCAAAGATGCTGTAAATATGCCTTTGTATTTCTTTTCGTCGAACGAAACAGAAATTCCCAAGAAGGGCTGAAATCCGTATTGAACCGTTTGTCCCTGTATCACTTTGCCATTATCGTTGATTAAAGCATTTTCTTGGTACTTAGAATTGTAAATATGCTCAATGAGAATTCTCTTTGGGGCGATGGGTTTCAAAAGTTCCCAGTTTTCCAAGCCTTCCCAGCGAAAAGCCCAGTTTATGCCGGGCAGGAATTTGCCCGCGTCCCCACGAAAAATGCTAAAAGCTTCGAGCCCCTTGCGGAATGATTCCGAAAGTGCGTTCAAAAGCATTTGGTTTTTCTTTATAGTATCCAGATTTGATGCCAGAATTTTCTCTTTTTCGGCATTGTAAAGATTAATTACGTGCTCAATGTTGTTATTAAATACATTTATCCAGAAAATAGTTGGCAATGTCAGGTAAGTTCGGGCAAATGATTGAGTGGCGATTATATTTGTAAAGAACGGATTGCCAAGGGAATCGGTAATTACGGTTTGGTTTTTGTTGAAGCCGAGTTCGGTTTTCCAGTTCAAATCGAGATTTGCCCCTTTCCAAAGTTGTCGTGTAGTCTTGATTTCGAATGTTGTTCTTTGGTTGAAATTTTCTTGCAGGATAGCATTTTCGGGACGCCTACCAGTTTTGGTTTTAAAGGCAAAGAACGGGAAATTCGAAGATGGGACAATGGTAAAGCTTCCGTGCGGGCTTCCAATAAGACCAAGTTGATAAGCGAAACTGGGACCAAATCGCTCTTCGCTACTGCGGAAAAGTAAACCTCGACCCCAGAAATTGTCGAATCCGTTGCCTCCGAATACCCCGGGATTATTCGAAGAGTTTGTTTGGGTAAAGACAAAATCTATCTTTTCGAAATCAACAAATACAGATTTTGCGATTGAGCCAACTTGTTGCCAGAAAGTTTTTGGAGTTGTATCGGCCTTGGTCGATGGAACTGCAAAAGGCTGTGGTTTCGCCTGTATGCCTAAAATATCTTCGAGTAAAGATTTATATCTCAAACTGGCGTTATACCGAATCGAACTATTCCACGAAGCATTTTTCACAATGTTCTTTATCCTTGGGTCTTCTTGCAATGGGTCGTTCCAAGAGTAATTCACTTGGTAACTGCCAGTATTATCCAAATATCGAGCATATTTCCCAAGCGGGAACTTTGGTTTTACATTTATTGTAATGTTTTGATTATGAATATTATCGGCTCCAAGACTAAGAAGGTCACCATTGCGGAAGAACATCATCCGTGCTATTTGGCTACCTGTTCGTTGTCGCCCATTCTCATCCAACTCGTAAGGAACAAGTGTGCTTGTTGTGCTGAAGGAGTAATCGATAATCGGACTGAGCAAGCCATTTTCACTTAATTTCCAAGACATTTGCCCCGAGCGAATTGCATTGAATCCACGAATCACCGGACTTGGAAAAGTCAGGAAGCGGGATTGCTCGGTTTGACGGCGACGGGTCATATTTAATCCCAAACTTATGCTATTTGGCAGGAAGTTCAACTTCCAGTCGGAATAAATCGAGAAGAAACCAGTTTTAACAAAGCTCAGTGGTTTTAGGGTTATCAAATCGGGGATGGAATTAGCATATTGCAAAGTCAGATTCCAAGTCCAGTTGAACCTTTGAACATAAAGCGGGGAGCGTTCAAATTCTTGGGAATAGGAGTAGCCAACAGCAACCTTGTTGAATGTTTCGTTAACCAGCCAGTGATTAATGGGGATGCCAATTTTCATCCCCGTAATAGCCCAGCTGTCCATAATTCGCAAAGTTTGGGACCGAAGGAGAACTTCGTCGGCAATTCTTTGGGCTTGGTCGGGAGTGGCGCCCCCTTGCAATGCAGATTGCCGAGCCGATTCGGAAGCCTCGCGTAGTTTTATATCGCTGTTTGCAACAAATTCAGGATTTTCGAACGTCTCGGTGTGGGTATATGTAAATGGAATCTTAAATTTTTGCAAAAACTTAGGCAAAAGTTTTTCGGCGCTTGCAATAGCAGTTACAGAAAAATTCGAAGCGGAAACTCTATTGCCGAACCGCTCCTCCAAACGGTGGAAATTGGGCTTTGTGTAGTTAACCGATGCATTTATCGAAGCAAAGTCGGCAAGTTTTAATTCCGACGAAGCAACCGCAGCCCAATCATTTCGATTTTCGGGATTAATCAAGCGAAGTTCATCAACCCACATAGTTGTGGTTAATTCATTTGGATATCGTTCGGGTGGGTTCGCTATACCAAAGCCGAAAAAGAGGATTCGGGTCAAAATTGGGTTGCCCCGAATAACATAGGTAGCAAGTGGATTATTCCGAACAGGGAATGATTGACGCTCGTAAATTCTGTTTGTATCTCGAATTTGCTTGATGCTTGTTAAATCCTCTAAATTGATTTCAATATCCTGCCACCCACGAAGCAAAGGAACTCGATATTCATAATAATTCAACGAATCGATGCCGAAGCGAATAAATGCATAGGCTGGTGGAATAGCCCCGGGAACTAAGTTATCGGGCATCGAGCCGTCGCCATGAATAAAGAACTTCAGCTTTTTGTAGTAGAAAATGTCCAACTGACGGAAATAGCGAACAGCAAGCCGTTCTTCGCCATAACGCAAGTTTTTGACAGCAAGGGAAAGCGATTGCTCGTTCATTCTAACGATACGGGTTGGGTCGGGGTTGTCCAATCGACGCGGAGCTTGCACTCCCGGCGGCATTGTGTAGTAGTCCGGAGCCTTGCTATTTTCCTCGACATTGACAAACGAGACGGAAAGCACACTATCGTTTGGACTTACATTCGATTGAATTGTATTATTCCTTTGCCAATGGGCACCAACCAAGCGCCATTCTGCTATGGCAAGCTTAATTGCCCCGCCTTTGAACCAAACTCTTGCATATTGAATATTTGCAAAGGTTGGATTTCCAACAATTCGGCTCGGCTTTCGCACTGGAATTCGATAAAGATACCATCCCCGCTCGGGATTTCCACCAACAATCTGGGGATTTGTATTTGGGTCGGGATTCAGTTGAATTTCGTATTGGAAATAGTCGTTGGCAAGAGAAATTGTTTGCCCGTTGTTGCGATTTAGAACTTCTTGGTCGGGGAATTGCCCCATTTCCGAAACGGCATTGCCTTCGTAATTGTTGAAACGAACAAAGTCGGCAGGATTGCGTTGGCTGTCGTCCTTGCCAAAGTCGAATTTGAAATCGTCGCGGGCAGGGTCGTCCTCTAAATTCAGCGGATAAGGATAAGTTTCTTTTTCCTTTGAGTCGTTCATTGCATCAATTCCCACATCTTCGCCGACATCGATAATGCCATTGGGCATAGGGCTGGCAGGAGTTATTCCGTCCTCGGTGTCGAGTCGCTGGTTGGGAATTATATCTTCGCTAATTTGCCCCAGTTCGATGTACATTTTGGTTCGACCCGGCTCGAAATATTGGATGTTCATCATTATTTCGATGAACTCAATGTTGTCGTTGTCAAAGTTTGTGTTGAATGTAGAAATCAATTTGGTCATACCAGCCCAAATTCGGGAGCGATTTTCCGGCTTGTTTGCAAAAATATTCAAAGAATCGAAAAGCGGATTCAATGGGTCAAGATATTCGGGATTGTGGTTATAGATTCCTCGATAAAGTGGGTCGAAGTCAATATATAGTGGGGAAAGATTCGCTTGCCCCGGAATGTAATCACGATTTGGATAAACGTCCTGTATTGGAACGCGCGGGAGAGCATATTGGTACCAGAACATTCTACCGCGAAATTTTGCCCTTGTTGTGTCGTCGGGTCCGATGGCTTCGTCTTGCGGAGGCGAGGAGTGTGTCCAAAGCGAAGGCGTCAAACTAAGTGAAATGTATCGCTGAGCCCCTTCGAAATCGTCGATGTAAACAACGGGCGAGTTGCCGTCGCTGGCAACATCCGAAGTCCGCCGGTTGGGATTGGGCATCATCATTGCCCATTCGCCGCGAATATTAAAGGAGGAGGTTGCTTTTGTATCGTAAAATGGAAGCAGGTCGACGATTTTGGTCAGCCAAGGCAATTCCCAATTCATTCGGGCATCGAAGCCAAACATTGTGTTCTGGACTGGTTCCTCGCCCAAACGGACTCGGTCGGTAACAAGAGATTGGTTGTAAAACATTGTTGTGAAGCCAAGTCCTGCCTCGGCTGTTCGGGATTTAAATAGCTGGTAATCGGCACGGAGCCCAAGCAATGTCCTTGTGCTAATGCTAAAGATGTCCTGCTGCTCATATTCAATTTTCAAATTAGCATTGGGCAAAGATGCCCGGGGATTTCTCAAAGTCAAAGTACCAGAATAGTAATCAATTACGTAATCTTCGTATTCTCTTAAAGGAACGCCATCGAGTGTAACTCGGACGCTATTTGGAGTTAGATTGAAAGCTCCCAGCGAAATTCTATCGGTGAAACGCCCGGACACTTCACCAGAGATAACAAACCGGTCTCGGGCGGTGTTCCTTCGGGCAACATCGTAAGTTGTATCGTAAACTTCACCGAAAACGTATTGCTCGGCGAGCTGGGGAGTTCCTGCTTTCTCGAAATAATCGCGCAAGCCTTCGCGGAAAGGTTCTAAACTCGGGAAAGTAATTTCGCCATAAATTGGGTCGAAAAATGGAGGCCTTAGGTCGAATTGCCCATCGCCCGGCGGGGTCCCCGTAGCATTATTTACTTGGTCTACTTTCAAAATTGTAACCAACTTGTCGGGAACGCCCGGAAGCACATCAGTGGAGTCGTTCCCTTGATTTATATACCAGACATTGATTTTTGTTTCCGAAACAGATACATTTGTAGCATTTATTTGATAAATGTTTTTCATTTGCCTTGCCCAAAGCGACTTATAAGCAGGCAAAAGATTAGGTCGGTATATCAATTTCAAAATCAGTGTGTCTTTTTCGCCAACAAGGGTTGAAAGAGTTCCATAGTAGTAATCGTCGGTGGTATCGGGCGTTGGTCCTTCGATTCGATAAGCAACAGCATAGTAGCGGTCTTGCCGCATATTTAAAATCGTTAAAGTACCAAGATTATAATCAATTTTATATCGGGTTGAATCAATTCGGAGGAAAGTTCCCCTTTCGACCACACCAGTTTGGATTGGTGTGAATTTCATCGAGGATGGATAAAGTTGATTTCGGCGCATTTGCTTGGGTTCAAGGTCGGCAAAAGCAACAGCATTGCCCCCATAGGCATTGTCGCGCACATCTGTTGTCGATTCATAAACTTCGATTTCCTTTATACGATAAAATGAAGAGGATTGTGGGATAACAGGTGTGGCATTCCTAAAATACTCTCTATAAATGCTTCGGTAAGCAGTATCCAAAAAGAAATGGTTTTTGGCATAATCGTAAGCACGAAGAGAGAAATATTGTTTGCTTGTGCCACCACGAACATCAACGAAACGGCGTTCACCTCGCTTTTGCGAGGCTATAGTTTTCAAGAACAATGGACCGAATTGGAAGTCGGCACGAACACCAAAGAGAGCCTGCCCACCGCCAATCAAAGTCGAAGGCACGGGCATAGTAACATTCCCAACCTCGATGAGCTTTATAATATCATCATCTTCGCCTTGATAGCCAATTTTAAATTTATTGTCGAAATCGAATTGCCTGCGAGTATTCCAATCGGTTCCTATGCTCAACTTGTCGCCGATTTTCCCTGTAACGTTCACGCGAATATCTTGGCTGAACATTGGGGACGATTGGGTTTGCCCGAACGCAGATGTAGAGCCAAGATTTTGAATATCCCAACGCCAACCGACACGAATGTTGACCTCTCCATTTACATTCAAACTAATCTGTGGCTTGCCAAATATGGTAATTATAGGATTCGAAGGGATAGGGATTGTTAGACCAGTTGCTTGACTTAAAATTCGGGCAATGTCGCCCCCGCTTAATGCTGTTCGCAAATCGTAACTTTTGGTTAGAGAATCCCAAAGTTCACGTTCTATTGCTATCTTTCGCAAAGATAGATAATTTTCCAAAGGAATTGTGTAATCGTAGCCAATGGGATTGGACCAGAAGTAGTATTTGTGGTAAATAATTTTTTCATCAGGGTCAATGTCGAAATACTTAATCATTCCCTCGGGCAGATAACGGAAACGCGGGTTATCGTAATCAGGATAACGATAGATATTGTTCTGGCGTAAGAGTAGTTTTTCGGGGAGTTTAACCTGTTCGAATTGAGGCGTGGAAAGGTCGAGCAAAGTGGTGTCGAGTCCTTGCGAATATGCAACGCGGCTCAGAATGAACACAAAAGAGAAGCAAAGTAAAATCTTCGGGGAGATTTTATTAAAAATTAAAATCTTTTGATACACATTTGAACCAAAGTTGCTTTCCACTACCTTTCTCTAAAAAATCAAAATTAGTTATTGCTTTTCGATTTTCCTCGGTCCTATTCAAAATGTGTATCAAAAGATTCTATCGACAAACTAAATTGTTTAACATCCAAATGCAAAATTATAAATTTTTGTGAATTTCAAAAAATTTGAAAATTTTCGGAACTAAAAAATTGGCTTTCGCTTGGAGCAACTTTAAATTTATTTCCCTTTAGATAAACTCTAAAACTTTGGTATCGGTAAGTTTTTCGAACCAAGTTCGCTTTTTCATTTAACACGCAATTTTTGTCGAATCTTGCGTTCGCTCATACCACGCAAGTAGAAAAGCCGGGCTCGTCTTACCTTACTGGATTGGACAACGGTTATGCTTTGAATCATCGGGGAATAAAGCGGGAATATTCTTTCAACCCCAACTCCGTTGGAAACTTTGCGAACACAGAAGGTTTGGTTGGGTCCTTCGCCCCGGCGATATAACACTATGCCACGAAAATTCTGGATTCGCTCTTTTTCGCCCTCGATAACACGAACAGCCACGTTGACTATGTCCCCAGCTTTGAAATTTGGAATAGGCGAATAGCTTTCGCCATCCTTTTGTTGCTTGAATTGTTCGATTTTCTCGACAACTACATTCTTAACATAATCAAGTTTATTCATTTCAACCTCGTTCAAAAAAAGAGTTACAAAATTACGAATAATTTTTTTAAAAAACAAAGTTTGTTTAGTTTGAAAAAATTTCATAATTTTGTATTTAGTTAATACAGGGATGTAGCCAAGTGGTTTAAGGCATCGGCCTTTGGAGCCGACATTCGCAGGTTCGAATCCTGCCATCCCTGCTAAATTTTTTTGTCTGGTTATGTTAGATTTTAAAATTGCTTCTGGAAGGTCGAATTTGCCCCTTGCGAGGAACATCGCAAATTACATCGGAGTGGAGCTAACCGATGTTACAATTAAGAATTTTAGCGATGGTGAAATCTGGGTCAAATACGAGGAAAACATTCGCGGGGTCGACCTTTTCATTATTCAATCTACTTTTGCTCCTGCCGATAACCTTTTGGAACTTCTTTTGCTTATCGATGCTGCCAAGCGTGCATCTGCAAAAAGAGTAACCGCTGTTATTCCTTATTTTGCTTATGCTCGGCAGGATCGCAAAGACCAGCCGCGCGTCTCTATTAGCGCGAAACTTATAGCCAACTTGATTACCCGCGCTGGCGCCGACCGAGTTATTATGATTGACCTTCATAGTTCGCAGATTCAGGGCTTTTTCGATATTCCGTCCGACCATCTTTATGCTTCGCCAGTGCTTATTCGCCGTTTGTTGCATCTTGGGCTTACGAACTTCATCGTTGCTGCGCCCGATATTGGTGCTGCGAAAACTGCCCGAGCCTATGCAAAAAGGCTTAATGTCGACCTTGTGATTATCGATAAACGCCGACCTGAACATAATGTCGCCGAAGTGCTCAATATTATCGGCGAACCCGAAGGGAAAAATGTTATCATAGTGGATGACCTAATCGATACAGGGACGACATTTATCCAGTGTGCCGAAGCATTGAAAAATCGCGGAGCTTTGGATATTTACGGTGTTTGTGTCCATCCTGTCTTTTCGGGGAATGCATTGGAGAAAATTAATTCAACACAAGCTTTGAAAAAGCTTTTCGTTACGGACACAATTCCGCTCCGAGCCGAAAGCGATAAAATCGAAGTTGTCTCGGTTGCCGAGCTTTTTGCCGAAGCAATAATAAGAACGCACGATAATCGTTCTATAAGTTCTTTATTCGAAATTGAAAGATAGTTATAAATTATAGGTAAAAAAATGAGTGAGATTGTTTTAAAAGTCAAAAGAAGAGAAGTTGGAAAGACCGCAGCGAAGCAGTTGCGAAAAAAAGGCTTGATTCCGGGGGTTTTCTATACGAAAGATGTCGAGGCAATTCCAATCGTAACGGAGTTCAAGCCTTTGAAGCCAATAGTCCACACCACCGAAACCAAAATCGTCCGATTGCAGATTGAAGGCGAAGACAAGGAGTACCGTTGCATTTTGAAGGATGTACAAATCGACCCAGTAAGGGACACCATTTCCCATTTCGATTTGTATGGGATACACGAAGGCACTCGATTGACCATCGAAGTTCCAATTGTGCTTAAAGGGCAAGCAATTGGTGTTCGCGAAGGTGGCACTTTGCAGCAAAGCCTTTCGAAAGTGAAGGTAAAGTGTTTGCCCGATAAAATACCTTCGCATTTCGAGATAGACGTTTCAAATTTAAAGATTGGCAAAGCAATTCACATTAGCGATATACAAACCGAAGGGATTGAATTCGAGCTTTCGCCCGAAACCGTTATCGTCGCTTGCCTTGCCCCAAGAGTTTCGGGCAGGTAAAGAAATCTTTCAAATAAATTTGCTTTATGAGTCATTTCATTCATGGAGATAATTTAGAGCATAAATTAAAAATAGAGAAAATACCCGAAAATCGGCGTCTCCTCGAAGAGATAAAAGAGAAATATTTAGTTTGGAAAGAAGCTAATAAACAAATCAAAGGAACTGGGTACCAAGACATTAAACGGAAAGTTGAACTTTTAAATGAATATAAGGATTTTATAAATCAGCCAAAATTCAAAAAGGAAGGAGGGAACAACTACGGCTTTACTTCTCAATCTCAATTGCATTCTTCTGTCTTAGAAGAATTTATGTACTATTTGTTTAAGGACATTAATAAACTATGCAATAAGGAATTACATTGGGGAAGGACACAAGCCTACACCAATTTATATTTCGCCCCTCCGAACATTGAATCTTTCGAGTCAAGTTCGAACATTGTTATAAATGTGAAAAACCAGGATTTTTCTATTTCAAAAAAAGTAATCCTGAAATCTAAAGTTTCCAATAGCGACACCTGGCAAGAGAACAAGTTATATGTTCCAATAGTTTGTATAGAATGCAAAACCTATTTAGACAAAACAATGTACGAAGGTTCCGTTTCCACAGCAGAGAAAATAAAGAAAGGTAATCCTTATTGTATTTTTTTAATAGTCACCGAAACTTATGAAGTAAGTTTAGATGTTGACCCTAAGTATTCTTCGATAGACCAGATTTACGTTTTACGGAAGGATAGTAAGGATAACCCAATATTCGATGATGTGGTTTGGGATTTGTTTCAATTTGTTGAAAATCATATAAATTCAGAATGGTATAACGTATCAGAAAGAATTAAAAAAGGTAAAATGATATGAATGAACTTAAAAATACAAAGATATTAACGAGGGAGAAAAAAGTTTTGGATAGAGAAAAGAAAGAGGGAATAAGGGGCGGAACTAAACACTTAAAGTATAGCGAGAAGATACCACATATAGATATATCAAATCTTATAAATCGAATAATTTGTGGCGATAGCGAAGTGATTTTAAAAGATTTTCCTGATAATTGCATTGATATTATTGTTACATCGCCACCATATAACTTTGGATTAGAGTATGAGAACGATAAAAATAAAGACACTCTTTTCTGGAAAGATTACTTTGAAAAGTTAAATAATATTTGGAAAGAATGTTACAGAATTTTAAAACCGGGTGGAAGGATTTGTATAAATATCCAACCCCTATTTTCTGATTATATGCCCACGCATCACGTTATTTCTAATCAATTATTACAGCTTGGTTTTTTGTGGAAAGCAGAGATTATTTGGGATAAACATAATTATAATTGCAAGTATACTGCTTGGGGTAGTTGGAAGAGCCCAAGTATGCCTTACCTAAAATATACTTGGGAGTTTATTGAAGTTTTTAGCAAAGTTTCGCACAAAAAGGACGGACCGGAGGATAAAATAGACATTAGTGGAGAAGAATTTAAAAAATGGGTTTATGCAAAATGGGAGATTGCTCCTGAAAAAAATATGAAAAAGTTCAATCATCCTGCGATGTTCCCCGAAGAGCTTGTAGTTAGATTGCTAAAATTGTTTAGTTATCAAGACGATATTGTTTTAGACCCATTTAATGGCGTTGGTACGACTACGTTAGTTGCTTATAAATTAAATAGGAAATATATTGGTATTGATATATCCGATGAATATTGCAAAACAGCAGAAAAAAGACTGCAAGACGAACAAAAACAAACAAGGATCTTCTAATCCTGATTCCAAATTTCATATTCTTTTCGCTCCAACTTCTGATTTATCACAGACTTTTGAAAAATCTAACTATGTAACTATTAACGAGTTTTTGAATAACTCGGTAAACATTTCCCCTAAATATTATTAATATCCTCCCTCTGGCAATTTTGGTTTAATTTTGCTTTTTTCTGAATTGCAATTGAAACTTAGCGAAAACATCGACAAGGTTTTTTGGAGCTTGATGGACAAAGGGCTTTATGTCCTTTATGGGCTTGTCTCGCTCCTTCAAATTCGTAGGCTTGAACCATCGGTTCTTGGTATTTATGCTTTGCTGATTGGCATCCACACTTGGCTTTTTATCATCGTCGATTCTCTTTTCTACCAAGGTATTATCCAATTCGGCTTTCATCAAGATACAGAACGAAGAACCAATACATTCGCTTTGATTTCTTCTTTGCTCTTTATCATTTTAGCCACTTTTGCTTTTTCTTTGCTTTCGGACTTTTGGGTGAAATTTTTTCGTGAGCCAGGGCTAAGTCTTGTTGCCAGCTATCTTCCTTACCTTGCAATTTTAACCATTCCACGGGTTTTTTCGTTGAAATTTGCTTTCAAACATTCCAATATGTTTCAAGTTTTCATCGTAAATTCCGCTTTCTTTTTGCCTATGAGCATATCGACTGTTTATCTTTTTTTCCGTCTCTCCTCTTTCACTTTCCAAACAATGATGACAATTTACTTCACTGGAACAATCATTAGCTCCTTGACGGGAGTGATATTGCTCAATAAATACATCCGAATTGGTTTTCAAGGGAATCTTCGGTTCAAAGAGTACATAAGATTTGGATTATCTGTTTTGGGTTTCACAATCTCGCAGAGTATCCCTCGCCAACTCGATGTTTTCATTCTCCAATACTTTTTTCAAAGCAAGATAGTTGGCATATACTATTCTGCGAAAACGCTTTTCCGCTTGTTCGAAGAAGGCTTAAACGCTGGCTACGGACTGGTTTATCCTACGGCTGTGCGATTGATTGCGAAAAACCGACGCGAGGAAATCCAAAGCCTTATTGCTAAGTCGACTTCTTTTACGTTTATCATCATCTTCTTTGCTTTTCTCATTTTGGAATTTGGCGGCTCCGATGTTATTATAAGATTCCTTCTTCCAGCTCGATATTCCTTGTCGATTTCATACTTCAATTTGATGATTGTCGGGGCATTGTTTATGCCATTCCAACTTGGGATTTCGGTGCTGATTGCAGAAAACAAGTTGCACATTGTTTCGATTTATATACTTATTTCGGCTTTGGCTTCGCTTTCGGTGATGTTCTGCGTAGGATTCCTTCGACATCAGCAACTTATTCCTTTGGGAATAGTTACCTATTATGTCCTTCTTGGTTCGCTTTCTTATTTCTACATCAGGAAGCAATATCAATATAAAATCAACCACTTTTTGCGTGGATTCAAAGATATGTACAATTTCTTCAAAGATTTCGGGAATTCGCGACAAAGAAATTGAGGAATGAAAGTATCGATGTTTTTAATCCTTTGGGAGTTAGAAATTTGGTATTGGCTTCTAAAAAATTAAAGAATATATTGATTTAAAATGCGGTAATAAAATTTATTCCACCCAAGTATGTGTAAATCATTATCCCACGATTATTCAGTAGGGGCGACCGGCCGGTCGCCCCTACATGTATTTTCAGACATCGGATCTTTCAAAAACATACGATGTCTTTCGGCAGGGCGAGCGGTTTTCGTTCATAAACGCATTTCGAACCTGGGTTTTTCAGACATCGGATGTCTGGCAGACATCCGATGTCTAACCGTGATGAGTACCGTTTGGGAAAAGAAATTTGTTTTGCGTTCATAATACCATGTAGGGGCAAATAATTATTCGCTCCCACGGGTTCGATAAAATTTGGAATTAAGCAAGAAGGTTGGGGTTTTCTTTTGAAGATACTTTGCGGCATTTACATAATTTAAAAGCTTCGTAGGAGCAGTGCAAAATCTTTCAAGAAGGAATCCTTTGGCAAAAGATTCCGTTCGAGCCGTTGGCAAATTGTTTCGTCAACTTTTCCCGTGCGAGCAAATTCAAAGCCAAGACGCTCGAAATCTTGCTCAAAGTTAAAATCGCTGGAAATTGAATCTGGCAACAGCTCGAACAAATCATAGTTTGGTCGGTGCAATGTCCCAATGAAATCGTAACCATAGAGTAGCGAAAATTCTTTCAGAAGCTGTATAAGAGGATTAATGTGTCGGTCTCTACTTCCAGAAAAAATAAAAGCAAATATGGACTTTTTCGCTCCTACCGAGTCGCCGTTGTAGTTTGGTTGAAAGAGGGGTTCCATTCGGTTCAGAACGTTCAGAAGGCGTGGGAAGTAATCTCTTTGTTCCAAATCAATAGCAAAAAACCAAAGGTTACGCTCTCGCAATTGTGGATAGAATTGGCTGAATTCATCGAAGCACTGGCAGTTGCCATCGCTCTGGAAGAAAATGTCTTCGGTACAACCTTTGCAATCCAAAATTTGGGTTTTGAAAATATCGATGCTTTGGTGATTACCGCCAGCTTGCCGAAAACCATTAAGAAATGAACCAAGAAATCGATTTATAATTTTATTCGAGTTTGTAAAATCCAGTAAAACTGCTTCCATAATCACCAGAACTTTTAATAAAGATTAACGAAAGTTTTAGAAAATTATTTAAAAATCCAGAAACTCTTTTTTAAGGGAAGGATTGTGCCCTCCCGAAGCAAAGAATTAAAGCAACAAATAGGCAATTCACAAAAGGATGTTTCTTGGGTAAGAAAAGACATCGGATGTTTCAAAAACATCCGATGGCTTTAGATAGCGAATCCCGTGAGGGTCATAAACGATGGTTATCCGCCAAGCCACAAATAATTTAATATCTTGTAAGGACGAATAATAATTCGCCCCTACAACAAAACACAATTTCCAACCACTCCATCATCATCACCATCATAGGGTCAGACCTATGTGTCTGCCCCGAAAATGGTTTAATGGATTAAATTGAGTAATTACCTCCGATTATTCAGTAGGGGGACCGGACGGTTGCCCCTACAAGTATTTCAGACATCGGATGTTTCAAAAAACATCCGATGTTTTCAGGTAGAGCGAGCGGTTTTCGTTCATAAACGCATTTCGAACAGAAGTTTTTCAGACATCGGATGTCTGGCAGACATCCGATGTCTAACCGTGATGAATAACTTTGGGGAAACGAAATTGGTTTTGCAATTATTATAACCCGTAGGGACGAATGATTATTCGCCCCTAAAACAAAACACAATTTCCAACCACTCCATCATCATCACCATCATAGGGTCAGACCTATGTGTCTGCCCCGAAAATGGTTTAATGGATTAAATTGAGTAATTACCTCCGATTATTCAGTAGGGGGACCGGACGGTTGCCCCTACAAGTATTTCAGACATCGGATGTTTCAAAAAACATCCGATGTCCGGTGAAAAAAAATGGGCTTTTGACCCTTTTGAATAATTCCTTTGTGGTTTTGTTCCACTTGAATGATTATTTCTTTTCCAAATCGAAATTTAGAATTTTGTCGATAAGTATTTCTAAATTGAATTGATGTGGGACTGGTTTTTCTGTCTTGCTTTTGCCTTTGCTGGTTTTTGTCTGCTTTGCTTGGGATGATGAGTAGGTTTCGAGGCGGAAAGAAAAATTTCGCTCGGGCATTTTGTTTTCTGTCAAAAATTGTCTAACTGCGTCTGCTCTTCTTTCGCCAAGTTCTTGGGCTTGTTGCTCGGGAGTTATTGTGACTTTCTTTTTCTTTTTTCCTTCGGAAATAGTTTTGGTTGTTTTTTTGAATATGCTTTGATTGGTTCGAATCACAATGTTGAATGCTAAATTTGGATTGTTTTTTGAGAGCTCCGCAAGAAGTTTCAAGGAATTTTTGCCTTCGGCGGTTAATTCTGCCGAGTTTTCATCGAATGCAATAACTTTGCGAATCGAAAGCCCGGGCTCGAACGGAACAAAATACAGATTCTGCTCCTTCTCGTAGTAATTTTGTTGCACTTGAACATTGACCATAATGGGGTCAACGCACATCCATTTTTCGGAAGTAATCGAATAGCTACCCGATTGGCTTATGGGAATTGAATAGGAGCCGTCCAACGAAGTTTTGATTTGGATTTTCTTGCCATTCCCATCAACCAAATAAAACTTCGTCTCGATTGGACTGCCATTTTTTAAATTAATCACTTTGCCTTTTAGCAATACAGTAGAGCTTATACCACCCTGAGAAAACAAACAGAATTGTACAAGCACAATTAAAAGCAAACTTGAAATTAATTGATTCATTTTGATTATTAAATTGTATTCCTCGAATAAATTGGAATACTACCGATTAGCGGTTTTTCTTTTTATGTCTGTTCTTACGGAGTCTTTTCTTCCTTTTATGGGTGTTCATTTTATGGCGTTTTCTCTTCCTTCCGCAAGGCATAATTCCCTCTTATTTATTGTCCTGATTATTTAAATTGTCATTAACTTTCTTCAAAAATTCCGGGGATGGCTTAAAGATTGGAACCACTCTTTTCTCGAGCGGAACTTCTTCGCCGGTTTTAGGATTACGAGCAATGCGAGGCTTTCTCTCTTTGGATTTAAACACACCAAAGCCACGCAATTCAATCCGCTTCCCGTTCGAAACTGCTTCCATTATCGTCGATAATACGCCTTCGACAACTGCCTTCGTCTCGATTTTTGTTAGACCCGTGTTCTTTGCTATTTCGTCAACAATATCAGCTTTTGTCATATTTGTTCCCATTGCAATTCAAATATTTGTTATTAAACATTTTAGAAAAGCAAAATTAAAAAAGTTGATTTAAATAAAAAAGAAAAATTTTTACCCCTGTGTCGAAAATAATCACACCAACAAGCCCGAAAAATTGAATGAATCAAAATGTCCGAGATTTTCTTTAAATGTTGGGGCGAATAATTATTCGCCCCAATGTAAAAAGACATCGGATGTTTTTGAAACATCCGATGTCTGGGAAATTATTGACGGGCCGGTCGCCCCTACATAACTTAAGCTTTAGCTTTAAATTTTAATGTCGAGGAAGCCTTTGGCGATTTGTGCTTGGGCTTGGGTTTGTGCCTGCTGAAGATTTGGTAAATTCGACGAAATTAATTGCAAAAGTTGGGATTGCAGGGAATTGGGGGAAGCTCCAATAGCTTGGCGTAGCATTTCACTTTGTATACGAAATTGTGTGTTGACTCGCGTGTTTTCCGCCTGATTTTGGTTTTGCCTGTCAATTGGTTGAATCATTTTTAACTCCACTTATGTCAAATTCAAAATACGAATATATGAAAAATTTATTTAAAAAATTCAAATTCACTAATTTTAATTTTATTTCGACTTTTAGATTTTAAATTTGAGCGATTTCCGTGAAAAAATTACTTTACATTATCGTGATTCTGTTCTGTGTTGTCGAAGCTCGACCTTCGGACACTCTTTTCCCGAAGTACAAGAATTTCGTTGCTAATCGGAAGGCATTGGGCGAATTAAAGAACTACCAGATTGTTGGAGTTATCGTCGACGAGAAGAACGATTCACTGGAATTTGTTATTCATAGGATTTTGCCCGACACTTTGCGTTTACAAATCCGTTTCGGCGAGCAATATGCAATCACGGTAATTAATTCCAACACGGGATGGATAGTCGACCCGACCCGCAAAATTTATCAGCCACAGGAATTACATCCTGAAGAAGTTTCCCGAATCAAATTCAACATCCTCTATCTGTTTGGTTTTTTCGACGAGAACCTTTTTGAACCTGTTTCAACGGAGGATTGGGCTAATCCCGATACATCCTTTGTTTCGTTCGTGGCTGTGAACTCGAACAAAGACACAACTTTCTACAACTTCAGCAAAGTGAATTTTTCGGACATTTACAAGATTGTGAAATTTTATCATTCCCCCTATACATTCAAAATTATTCCAAAGTATTTCTTTAATTTCAAAGGGTTTGTAATCCCGAGAGTCATCGAAGTTGTTTCGAACAACACAAAGAAAACCATTTTGTATATTGTCAACATCAATATTAACACGGATATCGATAGAAACTTGTTTTTCTTTAAGAAATGAATTTTTATCTTTGTATTTTATTGTTAAGCAAAAAATGAGGTTAAAATGAAAGTAGATGTAGTAATGCCCAAGATGGGCGAGTCGTTGCAAGAAGGGACTATTCTTCGCTGGCTGAAAAAAGTCGGCGACCGAGTGGAACGGGACGAAATGATTTTGGAAATCTCGACCGACAAAGTCGACACCGAAGTTCCTTCGCCAGTCGCTGGCGTAATTGTCGAGATACTTGCCCAAGAAAACCAGACTGTCCCCGTTGGCTCGGTGATTGCAAGGATTGAAACCGAAGCAACTTCTGAAGTTGCTGTCTCGGAACCAGCAACACAAACTCCTCCTGCCGAAAGCGTTCCGAAGGAAACTGAACCCGCAGAAAGCAAAGTCGAACAACCCCAAATAAATGTCGAAGCAGGGAATATTGTCGACGTGGTAATGCCCAAGATGGGCGAGTCGTTGCAAGAAGGGACTATCCTTCGCTGGCTGAAAAAAGTCGGCGACCGAGTGGAACGGGACGAAATGATTTTGGAAATCTCGACCGACAAAGTCGACACCGAAGTTCCATCGCCAGTCGCTGGCGTAATTGTCGAGATACTTGCCCAAGAAAACCAGACTGTCCCTGTTGGCTCGGTTATTGCAAGGATTTCGACATCGGCTGATGTAACTATTTCCCCAAAGCCCGCTCCAACGCAACCAGAGGTTAAACAACCGACTCCCGAAAAGGCGGAAGTTGTCGAAGAAAAGCAGGAGGCTGAAATCAAACCAAAGGCACGCGAAGGCAAGCAGTTCTTTTCCCCGCTCGTACGCTCTATTGCCAAACAGGAAGGCATCACCGAAGAAGAGCTCCTTTCGATTAAAGGAACGGGACAAGATGGCAGAGTTACCAAAAATGATTTGCTGGCATACATTGAACAAAAGAAAGCAAAGGCAAGCAAAGTTGTGAGTGCAGAATCAACCCCCGCACCAGTTCCCAGCACAGTTCCAACACCCGCAGTAACGACAGAAGCCATTCCTGCAACACCAAAGATTACCCAATACGGTCCCGATGTCGAAATTATCCCAATGGACCGCGTGCGTCAGTTGATTGCCCAGCATATGGTCTATTCCAAGCAAACTTCTGCACACGTAACAAGCGTCCACGAAGCCGACGTCACCGGAATTGTGCGTTTCCGAGAGAGGTTCAAAAATGAATTTGAGAAAAGAGAAGGCTTTAAGCTAACTTATACACCATTTTTTGCCAAAGCAGCTGTCGAAGCAATCAGAGCCTATCCTCGAGTAAATGTTAGCGTCGATGGAACAAATATTATCCAGCACAAACGAATCCACTTGGGAATTGCAACTGCGTTGGAAGATGGGAACCTGATTGTTCCAGTAATTAAAAATGCCGACGCTTTAAGTCTCACAGGTTTAGCAAGAGCAATTTACGACCTATCGACACGGGCACGCACAAAGAAGCTCAACCCCGATGATATTCAGGGCGGGACTTTCACCCTTACCAATGTTGGAACTTTTGGAACGCTTTTTGGAACGCCGGTAATCAATCAGCCACAAACAGCAATTCTTGGAGTAGGAGCAATCCAGAAACGCCCAGTTGTTCGCACAATCGATGACGAGGATGTTATCGTGGTTCGCTATATGGCATACGTGTCGCTGACTTACGACCATAGAGTGATTGATGGAATGCTGGCGGGATTATATCTTACCGAACTTGTTCGCCTATTGGAAGCACAGAACGAAAAAACTTTGGAGCTGTAGGAATTTTGGTTTAAAAATATTTGGTTATTACTCAATTCGTTTCATCCATGCAAATGTAAATTGTTTATTTATAATTTCCCAATTATTCTGTAGGGGCGACCAACCGGTCGACCCTACAATTATTTTCCAGACATCGGATGTTTCAAAAACATCCGATGTCTTTTTGTAAGGCAATCGCTAATTAAGTCGCATTCGTCCGAACAAGAGATTTTTCAGACATCGGATGTCTGGCAGGCATCCGATGTCTAACCATAATGAATTCCATTTGGGAAACGAAATCGGTTTTGGGATTATTATATCTCGTAGGGGCGAAGAATTATTCGCCCTTACAACAAAACACAATTTACAAGTATTCCCGCACCATCATCAACATCGTAAGGGCAGACAAATGTGTCTGCTCAAAAATGATTTTTCCGAGGTTCCATCGATGTAGGGGCGACAGGCCGGTCGCCCCTACAAGTATTTTCAGACATCGGATGTTTCAAAAACATCCGATGTCTTTTTGTAAGGCAATCGCTAATTAAGTCGCATTCGTCCGAACAAGAGATTTTTCAGACATCGGATGTCTGGCAGGCATCCGATGTCTAACCATAATGAATTCCATTTGGGTAACAAAGTCGGTTTTGCGACTATAATATCTATCTTGTAGGGGCGCAGAATTATTAGCCCGAACAACAAAACACAATTTACAAGTATTCCTTCATCATCCCCATCGTAGAGGTAGGCCTATGTCTCAACCCTGAAATTGCTTTGGTGGATTATGTTGAATAATTACCTATATTTAAATTTAGATGGTTGTTCTTAGTTTTAAACTCAAATATTCTTCTTCGTTACTTTTCTATCTTTGCAAGACCATAAAACTTTTTGGTAGCGATAGGTGGGCTGTTCTTCGGGGGATTGGGGACGGGAAACAATGATTTCGGTGGTTTCGAGTTGAACTTCTCCGCCCCAAAGGAATTCAATGCCAATCAGAACATCGGGAATAAATTCTTTGATAAGCTGTTTGCCTTCGAAATGGTGTATCAATCGCAAAAGTTTTTCATTGGTATTTTCAAGGTCAACAGTGATGTATGGCGGATGATACAACACATCCAGAATCATCTTCTTGTAATCTTCTGCCTTTCTGCTTTTAACGTAGTATTGAATTGTTTGGCGTTCGAAATCGGGCTTGATTCCAGCAACAAACAAATCGTGCATATCTACAAACTCTTGCGTTATAAAAATATTCAGCAAAGAGAAGTCCGAAAAATACTTGCGGAGATTAAAAATTGCCTTTTTCCCTTCACCAGTGTGGCGATTGAAATTTTCGCGTGTTTCTATATCTTCGATTTTCTGAAACTCATAGTTCAACTTCCCTCGCTCGGCAAGGTCTTCGACATATTGAATCAAACGCAAGCCAATTGCATATGGATTTAAACCTAATCGGGCAATCGATGTAACATTAGCATTCACTCGGGCGTATTCGACTTCGTGCCCTTTGATTCGCGGGTCGCTTCGGAAAAGTTCGTCGTGCCAATAACTCGCCCAACCTTCGTTAATAATTTTTGTTCGAACTTGCGGGGCAAAATACAGCGATGTGTTTCGGATAATTGTCAAAATTGTTTTCATCCACTCGTTCTTTTCTTGTTTTAAGAACGGCGAGTTATCCCGGATGAATTCCAACAAATCCACAGCGGGTTGCTTACGAGTGGACAAATACTTTTTATATTTCGAGTCGAATTCCGGATATCGAGTGGTCAATTCGGAAATAAACGAATTTGTGGCAATTTCTTCGCCTTGAGTTTCGAGCATTTCGTTGAACTTCCCGATTTCGGCAAAAATTTGATGCGTGGGGGCTTGGATTTCCTCTTGCAGAAAAATGTTAAAATAATATTCCAACGGGGTCGGGGCATCTTTGTCGAATGGATAATCGAGATGATAAAGGGTATCGTAGAAGCCAACAATGTTATCGAGCGAGCGGGCAAACTCAATGACATAATCCACCCATCGACCGTATTGGCTCCGCAACGATTCAATCAAACGCTTATCGGCAAGAGCAAGCCCGACGAAATCCTCGTCCCAAGTATGTTTGAAATGCACATTGTTTTGGAAAAAGTCGATATGAGCAAGCACATGGTAAAAAATCATAATATTGAGCCAATCGGGATTGTCGCTATTGTAAAAAGAGATGGCTGGGCGTGAATTGATAACCGTCTCGTATGGGTTCGTTGGGTAAAGTTTGTATTTGCCATATTCTTTTAGGACTTCGACATCGTGGACCCAGTAATCGTACAAAGTTGGAATCATCATTTTTGGGGAAAGTTCCAGTAGGTCCCGATTCGACACAATATACTCAAGGGTCTCGTTTTCGAATTGCAAACCAGCAGAACGGGCTCGTTCCTTGCATTCCTCCATTATTTTCTTTGTTCGCTGGTCAATCAGTTCCATTTCGCTCTCAATGTGAATTTAAAATTAATAAAAAAATTAGGGAATTGTAGCAATTTTAAACCTAAAAATTTTGGAACTTGTAAATGAAAATTCTTCTCAATTCTCTACTCAAAAGCATCAATCCCGATAAGCTGGAAAATGTTGCCGAACTCACTTCAATCTTCGGGTAGCGAAAGCTTCGTGTGATGCTATAATCTTTGTTCATATCGAGTTCGAATATCTCTTTTTTCGCATCGTTGACCAAAAAAAGCGAAGTTCCGATTGAAAACCCGCAGGCTACCTGCGAAACTCTATCCAATTTTTTCGTCCCAACTTTCCGAAAATTCAATGGGTCAAATTCGTAAACTATTGGCAAGCGAGTTTGAACAACCAAAATAAAAGCTTTTTTCACAGGATTGAATGTTAATACCACAGGAGTCGAAAACTTGGGGAAATATTTCGACACATTAACTTTTTTGGCAAAATCCATCTTCGATTTATCGATGAAATAAATGGAATTTTTCGACATAGCATAAAGCCATCCTTCATCGGAATAAAGTGCTTTGTATTGGTCTGGGGGCAAAGTTTTTGTTTGCAGTACTTCAAGATTCAAGTCCAGCTTGGCAAGGGTATAATCTTCCGTAATAAGGAAGAAGCAACTATCCGGAGCGGAATAGCAGATAATCTTCGGTTTTGGTATACCAAACCTTTTAACGCCAATTTCTTGTAAGGTAAATTGTGGACTTTCATTGCATCCAAGAAGAAGGAACAAGAATATAACAACTATACTACTTTTTCTCATTTTGCGAAAGAAAATATTTATAAAGAACAATGCCAGCGGAAATTGCAACATTTAGAGACTCGGCAAAACCTTCGCCTTCGATTATAAATTCAAAGTCGGCTAACGAAAGGATTTCGGGACGAATGCCACGCGATTCATTCCCAAATATGATGATAGTTTTCTTTGGGAAATCAATTTGGTTCAGGGGAATTTTCCCGCTCAAAGTAGCAGCAAAGATTTTTGCTTCCTTCTTCTTTGCTACAAGAAAGTCGGACAAATCGCGGTTTTGAACAACATTGACCCTGAAGAAGGAGCCCATCGAACCGCGAATCACTTTTGGATTGTATTTGTCGACAGAATCGGGCGAAGTAACAATCGTACGATAACCGAACCAATCGGCGGTTCGGATGATTGTTCCAAGATTCCCCGGGTCGCTAATTCCATCGAGCACAATTATCGGATAATCGATTTTCGGTGGTTCAATGGAATATCGCACAACTGCCAAAATGTCCTGTGGAGTTTCGGTTTCGCAAAGTTGGAGAAATTGCTGTCGGCGAGCAAGATAAACATCTATGCCCTTGCGATGGAATGCTTTTGCCAGCTCCACCGTTTGCTCGCGTGCGTTCGACGAAAGCACAACAAATTCGGTCGCCAAAGGCGAAACAAGAAGCTCTTCGCAGATTTTGTAACCTTCGGCGACAAAAAGACCTGTTTCCTTTCGCTTCGTTCGGTCTTTAAGCGAAATGACGAACTTTTTCAAATTATTACTCATCGGCTTGAACTTTATCGCTAACATTCAGCCCCTTGTGTATCCTTTTCGAAAAAATAAACACACTTAATTCACCCGAAAAAAGTATAATAAAGAACAAATAGTAGACCCAAACCAGAACTGCAACAAAAAACCCATAGGCTCCATAAATACGACTGTAATTTGCAATATATTTTACATAGTATGAAAAAAACTCTCGAGAAAGTTCAACAAATATTGTGCAAAACACGCTCGAAGTCAAGACAATCTTCAATGGTATCTTCTTGTTCGGAATGAATTTATAAACAAAGAAGAAGAAAATGAAATATAAAGATGCACCAATAATTTGCACCGTTGCTCTATTGAAGAAATTTTCGAGCCAAGCAGGCAAAAGGTCTGCAATCGCTTTGTTTAGAATTGAAATCAATGGTAAAGCATAGCCGAGAAGAAGGATAAAAATGGTCAACAATATCGTCAATGCGATATCTTTTACACGATAGATAACAAATATTTTCGTGGCTTTGGCTTCGAAAACAACATTTAAGCAACTCCGTAGCGAACTGAAAACAGTCGAAGATAACCAAAGCAAAGAAATAATACCAACCAACCCCACGAAGGAACTAACAGAAAAGATTTTGTTTGTTTCCAACAGCAAGTTGCTAATGATTGAATATGTTTGTTCTGTGTCGGGCAAGAAAGAAAGCAGAAGCTCTGCAATCAAAGAATTAAATGTTTCTAAGTTTAGGAAAAGGTTCGTAATGTAGATGCCAACAAGAATCAAAGGAACAAAATAAAGCAATACGTTGAAGGAAACAGCGGAGGAAAGCAAAAAGATATGATGACTATCGATTCTATCGATAAATTCAAAAATCAGATGGTAGGTTTTTTTGACCCAACTGGGAAATTTAATTTTCGATATAGTGAGCACCGCGACTTACCCTATCTTCAATTGTTGCATTAGTAACGGCAATGGCGGTAATGATTCCGTTTCGTAGTTGCAAAATTTCCTTGTTCATTCGAGCTTTCTGATAGAATTGTTCGATTTCGCTTTGAAGATGGCGGAGGATTGTTGTGGCTCTGTTCAAACGCTGACGGGTTCGTACCAAACCAACATAGTTCCACATCGTGTTTTTAATAGTCAGCCAATCTTGGGAAATCAAAGCAGGGTCGATTTCTTCGTTCTCTTCTTCCCACGGGAAGATAGGCGGAATATACTCATCAGCCTTGTGAATTTCGGAAGCATCGACGCCTGCATTATAGCCCCAGACTACTGCTTCCAAAAGCGATGTCGAAGCCAATCGGTTAGCCCCGTGAACACCCGTGCACGAAACCTCGCCCACTGCGTAAAGCCTTGCCATTGATGTTCGCCCACGAATGCTAACTCCAACACCGCCGCAAGAATAATGGGCTGCGGGAACCACAGGAATTGGCTCTCGTGTCATATCGATTCCCGCCTCCAAAAGATGTTCGTAAATGGTCGGGAAACGAGATTTAATCCAGTTAGAATCTTTGTGGCTTATGTCTAAATACACACAAGGATGGCCAGTTTTCAACATTGTTTGGTGAATAGCACGAGCCACGATGTCTCGTGGAGCAAGGGAACCAAGCTCGTGATATTCTTTCATAAATTCTTTGCCGTTTTTGTCGATTAGCCTCCCTCCTTCGCCGCGCACAGCCTCGCTAATCAGGAAGCGGTCGCGCTCGTTGTAAAATGCAGTTGGATGGAACTGAATGAACTGCAAATTCAACATTCTGACGCCCGCCCGATAAGCCATTGCAATGCCGTCGCCTGTTGCTTCGGGGGGATTCGTTGTGTGAAGATATATTTGCCCCAACCCTCCAGTTGCCAATATGGTTTTATATGCAAAAATGGGGAAGACTTTTCCGGTCTTATTATTTAAAACGAAGGCTCCGAAGCAGGTCGGTTTTTCGTAAATATCCAAAGAATGTGTGGAATGGTGCGAAAGTGTAAGCAAATCGACCGCGGTATGGTCGACCAAATACTTAATATTTGGGTGCTTAACAACTGCCTCGATAAGTTTTGAGTGGATGCTTTCGCCTGTTTTATCTTTAGAATGAACAATCCGTTTGACGGAATGGGCACCTTCGGCAGTCAAATGCAAATCGCCTTCGCTGGTGCGGTCGAAAGGAACGCCATATTTTTCGATTAGAAGCTCACGAACTAATCGCGGACCAAGCTGAACCAAAATCTCTACCGCCGGTGGCCAGCTGTGCCAATGTCCTGCTTCGAAAATGTCCTGCTTCAACTTTTCTGGTGAATCTTCTTTACCCATAAAAACTATTCCACCCTGTGCCCAAGGGGAATTTCCACTCAAAAGCGTCGGAAGTTTGGTGATGATTAAAACCTGGCGACCTCGGTCGGCAGCCGTGAGTGCAGAAATTAATCCAGCTACTCCTGAACCTATAACGAGTATTTCAGTTCTTATTTCGTCCATTTCCTTCCCTGTACTTAATTTTCAAAATAAGAATTGTGAAGGTCAAAGAAAAGCCCACAAGATTAGCAAAAATGATGGGAGGTTGCCTAATTAAAATGCCATAAATCAGCCAAAAAAGGATACCTGTGGTCAATATGATGTACATACCAAGCGAAATATCTTGCGTGCTTTTGGTTCGAATAATTTGAACAGCCTGTGGAACAAAGGCTGTAGTTGTCATAATTGCAGCGACAATACCCAAGACTTGTGCAATGTCCATACTTACTCGCCAATTATTTTGACAAGGACACGCTTTTTTCGTTTTCCGTCGAATTCGCCGTAAAAAATTTGCTCCCAAGGTCCGAAATCGAGCTTGCCGTTGGTTATGGCAACGACAACTTCGCGCCCCATAATCGTTCGCTTCAAATGGGCATCTGCATTGTCCTCGAATGTATTATGTCGATATTGTGAATATGGCTTCTCGGGGGCAAGTTTTTCCAACCAGACCTCAAAGTCGTGGTGCAAGCCACTTTCGTCATCATTGATAAACACACTTGCAGTAATATGCATTGCATTCACAAGGCAAAGCCCCTCGCGGATACCGCTTTCCTCGACACACTTTTGCACCTCTGGCGTGATATTTATAAAAGCTCGCCTTGTTGGAACATTGAACCAAAGCTCTTTCCTATATGATTTCATCTTCCATCCTTAATGAGTTTTAACAAACTTTTGAACAAAAGTTTTATCGCCAAAGTTTATCTTCATCAAATATATTCCGTTTGGTAGGGATTCCAAAGGAATTGTTTGCTGAATATTCCCCTGCAAAAGTATTCGTCCCAGCGGGTCGATAATTTGATAGCTTGTAGTGGCAAAATCCAAGTTCCCGAGTTCAATATTTAACTCCGTTGAAGTTGGGTTCGGGTAAATTTTTATTTCAGGGGTGGAAGTCGATTCTTCCACACTGCTTTGAAGCAAGTTGCCAAGGAACGTTTGAATAAGCTCTTTTCGGCTTCTTCCGATTGCAATCATCATTGTGAAAGCGCGCTCCTCGTTTGGTTTGATTTCGCCGGGGAATTTCATTCCTGCAACAAGCGCCAAGTCGTCGACACCCTTGAACTGAATCGAAGTTCCAGAATTCAAAGAAAGAATTTGCTGATTTCTGCTAAAACTGTTGTTTATTTCAGAATTTAATACTGCCATTTGGGGGAGATTCGTGGAGTTCTCCGAATACACGCCTACGCCAACATATGCCGAAGAATCTTCGGCTTGGACAAATTCCACAGCCGCAGCGATTGGCAAAATCGTCTTTGGGATTGCCTCGGGTTCGAGATATGCGATGTTGTTCTTTGCCGAAGCTCCAACGTCCCAGTCGAAATAATAGCCAAGGGATAAGTTTTTCAAAGTTCGCGAAGAAGTATTTTTCACTTTTATAAATAACTTGAAGTAATTTGGGACGGTAGTGGGTAGGTAAACCTTTTGCTCTATCTCCACTCCAATTTTTTCGAGAGGTTGTGCAAGGCTGTCGTCGATTATCGAAGTGAACCGGTCGGGGTCGGCAAATGGCTTAATGACGCGGAAATCGGAGCCATCGGGATTAAGCCCAAACAATGCTGAAACAATGCGAGAGCTATCCTCCGAGACCATCAACCCGCCACGAAAAATTTGGTTGCCAAGCGTCTTGCTGGCAACTCCGTAGCCATACTTAACATTGTTGTTTTCGTAAAATCCAATAGTTCCTTTATCGCCAATGGAAAATTTCAGTGAATCTGTTTCAAATGTGGCTATTGCAAGAGTTGGAATCACAGGAATCAAAAAGAAGTCGCGGTAGTTTTTTTCGCCAAAAATATCTATTCGGAAAAAAGTTCTGCTTGTGTTCTCTCCAATTTTCCGAAAAGCAAAAGGTCCAAGTGTTAAATCCTCGCCCGAGGCAATTTGTGCGACATCAAATTCGGAATCAACAACTTCGAGCGAATTGTCGAAGATATCGGCAACCGATAGCACAAAACGAAGGTTCTTTGCCGTTCCCAGATAATTGTGGACATCAACTAAAAGCAAGATGGTATCGCCTTTCGAAAAGCGTTCGACGATTTCGCCCTTTTTGTTGTACATTCTAAATTTTACTGGTTTAATCCCGGGGATGCTGAACGGCTCAATTTCGAGCATTTTTTTCATATTTACACGCCCGGGAACCATATATTGGAAAGAACTGTTTAGGCTTGAAATATCATCGGAAAGCTGGCGAACATATTCGATTGTTTGCAGTGGGTCAAGTTGTGGATATTTGGCACGGACAGCGGCAACAACACCCGAAACCACAGGCGCCGACCAAGAAGTTCCGCCGTAGTTCGGCGAGTCGTAACCATTTGGTTGGTTTGTGGTAATCCAATTTCCAATACCGGGAGCCATAATACGAATTGTCTCGTTTATAGTTGTTGTGCCTGTAACATAATCCACCTGATTAACTTCGCCAACACCGAGAACCCCATCGTAGCCAGCAGGATACCACACCTCGGTGGAATTGTTTCCATTCCCACCAGCAGCAACAACAACAGTGCCACGAGCCACAGCATAATTTATTATCGATTGGTCGATGGGCGAAAAGGGCTTGACTTTCCCCCAACTACAGTTTACAACGCTGAATCCACGAATAGCAGCATAAAGTATTCCCGGGTAGCTAAAATCTATGGTACTGCTCGAAGTTAATTTCGAAGCCTTAATCGGGAAAATTCTGCATTTGTAAGCCACACCAGCAATCCCTTTGCCGTTATTTGTTGTTGCTCCTGCAATACCAGCAACCGAAGTCCCGTGAGAATTTGTATGGTAAGTATCGCCACCATTCCCTTCGATGGAGTATGCAAGATTACATCCAATGTAATCGTCGACATAGCCGTTTCCATCATCGTCGATATTATTGTTTGGAATTTCCTTCCAGTTCGGAGCGATAGAATTCGAAATGTCTTCGTGATTTTGCAAAACACCTGTATCGACAATTCCAATGACAACCGAAGTGTCCCCTTGGAAATAATCCCATGTATCGAATGCCTTTATGGTCGAAAGCATAGTTTGCTGTTTTGCGTAAGGGTCGTTCGGAATGCCCAAAGGCAAATCCTTGTAAACAGGCTCGGCAATTTCAATTTCGGGGTACTTTTTGATTAAATCGGAGCAATATTTCTGAATATTCCAAACATTCCCAATTTCCACCAAATATGTTCTTAACAAAGGCTCCTCGGCTGCCAATATTTTTTTTACTTGTTCAGTATTATAACTCAAAATGTTTTCACTTCTTTTGATTTTTTCTGTTAACGATACTTCTTGGGACAAAATCTGCTTGTACTGGTTCCCACAAATTTGATTTAACACCGTAGCAATTGTCGATTTGGGCACTTGGCTTTTAAATCGAATATAAATCGAGCCAGTAAAATCATCATTGCTGAATAGAACGGCTGGAAATAGGCAAACGAAAACCAAAATCTTTAAAAAAAACAATTTCTTCATTTTCAATTCCAAAATGTTCATTCATACTGACGAACCAAAATGCAATTTAAATAAAAGCCAAGATGTATAATTAACGATTGCCTCTTTTTTCGTAAATTTAAAGTTCATTAACTTGATGATTTTAAGCATTATGGATTACATTGTTACGGCTCGTAAATGGCGCCCCCAACGATTTGACCAAGTTGTTGGTCAGGAACCTATTACGCATACTTTAAAGAACGCAGTCAGGTTGAATAGAATCCACCAAGCGTATTTATTTGCTGGACCACGCGGTGTCGGGAAAACCACGACCGCCCGAATACTTGCCCGAGCAGTCAACTGCAAGAACCCACAAGACGCAGAGCCCTGCAACGAATGCGATTCCTGCAAAGCAATTCTTTCGGGAACCTCGCTCGATGTGATTGAAATCGATGGTGCATCGAACAACAGCGTGGACGATGTTCGTAATTTGCGCGAAAGTGCAATATATCCACCAATTGCTGGGAAATACAAAATCTATATCATCGACGAAGTCCATATGCTTTCGACTTCGGCGTTCAATGCTCTGCTGAAAATTTTGGAAGAACCCCCAAAGCACTTGATTTTCATCTTTGCCACCACCGAACCACATAAAGTTTTACCAACAATTGCAAGCCGTTGCCAACGTTTCGATTTCCACCGAATCGAAATAGATACGATAATCAAAAACATCTCGAACATAGCATCAGCCGAAGGCATTGAAATCGACGAGATGAGCTTGTTCACAATTGCAAAAAAGGCAGATGGCTCGCTGCGCGATGCCCAAAGTATATTCGACCAATTCGTTGCCTCTTCGGGCAAAGTCATTTCGTTCGACAATATCAAATCGATTCTGCACATAATCGACAATGAATACTTCTTCAAGGTTTCGGATGCATATAAACAGAAAAATCCCCAGATGGCTTTTGAAATAAGCGAGGAACTTACCCAAAATGGCTACGATTACAGCGAATTCCTTTCGGGTCTGATGGAACATTTCCGTAATCTTTTGTTTGCAAGAGTAACTGGCAAAGTCGAAAATTTAGATTTACCAAAGGCTCTTGCCCAGAAATATTTAGATGAATCTTTGCACATAGAAATAAAAGACTTGATTAGAATTTTGAATCTCATTGCCCAAGCTGAACAACAGTTCAAATTCGCCTCGATGCCAAAGATTCGTCTGGAACTGCTTTTGCTTCAAATAATCGAAATGCCCTCGACACTGGAAATTTCCGCCTTAATCAATGAAATCAAGTCGCTGAAAAACATTCCACAAGCACAAGTAGTATCCGAAACAAAGCCTACCCCTTCGCTGCCACAAACCAATTTGCCGCAGTCCAAGCCAGCCGAAGAACTTCCCGAATGGGACAGGTTCCTCGAAAAATACAATTCCAAGATTAATGGCTTAAAAGCATTTATGCAAAGTGGTACCCTAAAAGTAGAAATCCGCGAAAAGCAAATTGTTTTGATTGCCGGGAATGAACTTACTTATACAAATATTAAATCGAAACTCAAAGTAATCAACCAGGCAGTAAAAGAATTTTTTGGGCAAGAGTTTGATTTGAAGTTAATCCCTGCTTATAAGGAAGCAGCGCACAGCGAATTCCCAAACACAAAAAAAACGGAACAAGTTCCAGCAGAAACAAATGTCACGCCAACAGCTCCTCCCGAAAGCAAAACTGAGGTCGAAAAGCTATTAGTCGAGCTTTTCAATGCTCGTGAAATTCCGCTTTCAAAATAAAGTTTTGTGGTGGGTGCGAATAATTATTCGCCCCTACAAGATATTATAATCGCAAAACAGATTTCGTTTCCCAAACGGAATTCATCACGGTTAGACATCGGATGTCTGCCAGACATCCGATGTCTGGGAAACCCATTGTTCGGTGAAATGCACCTGGAACAAACAGTGCTCGCCCTAAAACAAGACATCGGATGTTTTTGAAACATCCGATGTCTGATAAGCTTTTGTAAAACAACAATATATCGAACTACAGTTAGCTACTTTGCGTATTTTCTTAAAACGGTTAGCAAGGCAAGAAAATCTTTTGGGTAGGGTGCAGTGTACGAAAGCAATTCACCAGTTCGGGGATGTTTGAATTCCAGTGAATAGGAATGGAGAGTAAGGCGCGAGATGATTGGTTTTTCCTCCTCGCCCTTTTTTAAGTTGTAGCGCCGTTTAATATGCGAAAGGTAGAAAGCATCGCTGTTTCCGTAAACTTCGTCCACAATCAAGGGATTCCCAATTGCTGAGCAATGGACACGAATTTGGTGATGCCGTCCGGTAACAAGGTTACATTCGATAAGTGTAGCGATGGAAAAGCGTTCAAGCACACGAACCAAAGTCAAGGCTTCTTTGCCACGCGCCGAGGGTATTGTTCTGCTGGGATTCGACGGGTCGGTCAGCAAAGGAATATCAATTTCAAATTCATCTTGGAGAATCCAACCGGAAACTACCGCGTGGTAAATTTTTTTTACATCTTGGGATTCGAACTGCTGGTTTAAGTCTTTGTGGCTTTCTGGATTGCGTGCAAAGACCATAATCCCGCTGGTTTCTTTGTCCAAACGATGGACGACCCAGATTCTTCCGAACTTCTCTTCGAGTAGCACTCGAAGGTTAGGAAGTGTTTTATCGAAGCGGTCGGGAATGGAAAGCACTCCCGAAGATTTATTCACAACAACAATGTCGTTGTCGTAGGCAATAATTTCGTAAAGTTTATTATGCTTCATATTTCAACTCGCCCGAGGCAGAAAGGAAAGTGTTTTTCATCAACATAGCGATAGTCATTGGACCAACACCGCCGGGGACAGGCGTAATCGCTGAAGCAATTGGCTCGACATCGTCGAAATCAACATCGCCGACAATTTTGTAGCCCTTTGGTGAGCGCGGGTCATCCACTCGATTAATACCAACATCAATGACAACGACGCCGTTGGTAAGGAAATCGGAAGTGATGAATTTAGGCTTGCCGATGGCGGCGATAACAATATCCGCCGAGCGGGTGAAACGACGCAAATCGCTTGCCCCAGTGTGGCAAATTGTAACAATAGCATTAGCATCGGGATTCTTTTGGTACAACAGATTCGCCACAGGTTTGCCAACGATATTGCTCCGCCCAACAACAACAATGTGCTTCCCACTTGTAGGGAGCTTATAAAACTTCAGTAGCTCAATAATGCCCGCGGGCGTGCAAGGTCGGAAACCGGGCAATCCAATAACAAGACGCCCGAAGTTTTCGGGATGGAACCCGTCGACATCCTTCGATGGCTTAATGGATAAAGTAACCTTGAGTTCGTTGATATGCCGCGGCAAAGGTAATTGAACAAGGATGCCGTGAATTCGCTCATCGTGGTTCCAGTCGTGTATAAGTTTTAAAACCTCGGCTTCGGGAGTTGTTTCGGGGAGATGCTCAACGATGGAAAAATATCCCAGTTCCTCGCAGGCTTTCTTCTTCGAAGCAACATAGGACTTCGAGGCTGGATTATCCCCAACCAAAAGAAGAGCGATACCGGGTGTTATACCTTTGGTTTTCTTTAATTCCCTTGTTTTTTCTTTGAGCTCGTCTAAAATTTTTTGCGAAACCTGTTTACCATCAATTATTAACGCCATTTCTTACTTTCTATATCAAATCTATAAACTAATCCTAAAGACAAAATATCCACTTTCCCAAAATTATAATCCAAACAAGTTGCAAAATTACCAAAATTTGCAACCACTCCGAGAGTGAATTTAAAATTGTTGTCCGAAAGAACCACATTTTTAACCATTGCACCATAGGGGTCGCCATTATAACCGAGGTCGGGATTCTTGCGGAAGAAATCGTCCGAAGGGTCGTTTGGCGTTCCGTTATCATCGAGCCAAATCAAACCAAGTTGGTACTGCACAGTAATAGGTAAATAATATGTAAAATCGGTATTGATATTTATATGCTCGTAGCTCAAACCCGAATACAACTCGAATACCTTTGAAAGCCTTTTGCTAAAATGCAGATTGGCGTTGAAGAAATTGGCGTTGGCGTTCAGCTGGGCATTTGTAACACCAATAGTGTTCTGCAAGTTCGTTCCTTGATAGGCAATTTGGAATGCAAAATCGACAAAAGGCTCTGGAATATATTGGGAAAGCGAATGGCGGATTCCAATCCCCCAGAAAGAAAAATCACCAATGTTTTTGCCTAAATTTATTTTAGGGATAAAACGCAAAGTTAGTTCAGTGCCATAAAGAGAGCCAATCTCGAGTTGAGGAATTCCTGCAATAATTCTGTTTATATTCAATCCTGCAGGCAAATCGAAATGCTCTGGGAAGTTTTCTATCGATTTATAGATTGTATCTTTGAGTGTCTGCGGGAGGAGAGCAAAAATTGGGTTCTCATCGAGCAAAGAGCGAACAGTTTGGTGTGGAATATCGAGCGTCTTTTTCCCTTGTCCCAAAATTGTCGGAGCAGTGGCGGGAGGGGTGATTTTCCCTTTTTGCACTCCATCATACATCAACATTCGAAATGTGTAGTAAATAAGACCCGCTGTATCTTTGACAGTTACCAAAGGAGGGAACGTTGACAAATCGACATTCAGGTATGGAGCCAACTTCTGAATTAAATCCACTGTATTATTAGGGTCATAGGGTTGAATTGGTAAAGCAGGATGATATTCCTTCTTATTGCTTGGGACAAAACCAAGCATTCCGTTAACGCCCAGTTTGATGTAAAAATTGTTTTTCCCCGATGGAATATACGCACTCGAAAAGAAGCGTGAGTTTGCAGTCGCATTTACGACCTCGACGAGGGGCTGCAGATACGGAACGCCGTTCAACTCGAAAATGTCCTTGCTCAGCGAACGAGCCAACAATATCGTCCACTGGTTTGCATGCGGGTAATTCTCTACTGCGTAGCAGTGTTCGATTGCCAGCAAGGCAACAAAAAACATCGCAATTAGTTTCTTCAACATAACCACCTTTTTATTTTAACAATTTCTTCTTGATAATAACATAAAAAGGCAAAGCAACTAATACAAGAACGAAAATATACATTGCGTTCAGGATAATCTTGAATGTGATGCCAAGCATTGCAAAAAATGAGTAGAAAATTACAAAAGAAATAAAAAGAGCAATAACAAACGCAATAATTTTCTTCAATAATTCCATAAATCCTCACAAAATTATTTTCCAAATTAATCAAAACAAATTAAAAATTTGCTTTTGGAACTAATTTGATATTTTCTGCACCAAAAATTGAATACAAACGGAAAATGTTCTCTTCGGTGATTGCAAAATGAACTTCATCGGATACGAAAGCCTTTCGTTCGCCATTGTAGAGAATAAAGAACAGCACTTTGGTCGCCGAGTCAATCGAATTGCAAAGTTTGGCGAACTCCTGCAGTTTTTCTTTTGCATTATCCGCATTCCGAAGATAGATATGAATCGAGTCTATTAATTTTTCCAAAGCCAAATCCAGAGGATAAATTTCCGTTGCAGTAACTTTTATGCTATTATCTTTAGCTTCTGCTTTCCCCGAGACAAAAAGAATGCTATCCTTTTGCAAATATTGGTAAAATTGTTGGTAAGACTCGCTCCAAACAACCAGCTCGGCTTTGCCATAAAAGTCTTCCAGTTCGGCAAAGGCAAACTTCTTCTTATGCCTATCAATCTTTACATCGATTTCCGAAAGTATGCCGAACAATTTTACATACATCCCATTTTCGATTTTATCTACATCACCTAAATTAACGGGTGTAAGGTCTTTCATAATATTTCGGTATCGTTCGAGTGGATGCCCGCTTAGGTAAAAATTCAGGAACTCCTTTTCCTTTTGCAAACGCTGGCGAAGGCTCCACTCTTCGACTTCGGGCAATTTGGGTTCGCTGAAAAATTGTTCCTGCGATTGTTCCCCTCCAAAAAGGAAAGAATTGACGCTGCTCGTAGACTCTTGTAATTTCCTTGCATATTCCAAAGCTGTATCGATTGCTTGGAAAAGAGGGGCACGGCGCTTGTTTTCGATTAAATCGAAAGCACCAGTGCAAACCAATGCTTCGAGCACTTTGCGATTAATTACTTTCGTATCCACTCGCGAAACAAAGTTGAAAAACGAGGTGAATGGCTTTTCTTTGCGGGCAGAAACAATTGATTCTTCGATTCGAGTGCCTACGTTTTTAATTCCCGCCAAGCCAAACAATATCGTTTTTTTGTCCAATGCTATAAATTTGCTAAAAGAGCGATTCACATCGGGCGGCAGAATTTCAATCCCGAAACTTCTTGCTTCTTCAATCAATTTCGGAATCTGCTTGGGGTTGTTAATTTCTGCATTCAGGTTTGCAGCAATAAATTCTGCAGTGTAGTGTGCCTTTAAATATGCAGTTTGATAAGCAAGAATCGCATAGGCAAGAGAATGCGATTTGTTAAAACCATAGTTGGCAAACTTTTCGATTAAATCGAAGATTTCCTCGGCAAGTTTTTTATCAATTCCATTGGTACGATATGCTCCTTCGATGAATGCGGGCTTCATTTTCATCATCACATCTTGCTTCTTTTTCCCCATTGCCCGACGCAGGATATCTGCCTGTGCAAGCGTAAAGCCAGCAATATCGCGAGCAAGCTGCATCACCTGTTCCTGATACACAATAATTCCATAAGTATCCTTGAGCGATTTTCCCATTAACGGGTGCAGGTATTCAATCTTTTTCCTACCAAACTTGCGGTCGATGTATTCAGGGATATTTTGCAAAGGTCCGGGTCGGTACAAAGCGTTCATATCGCTCAGCTCAAGAAGATTTGTCGGTTTAAGTTGCCGCAAATATTCTTGCATTCCGCTGGATTCAAATTGGAAAACGCCCAGCGTCTTGCCTTGCGAAAACAACTCATAAGTCTTGGGGTCATCGAAAGCTATTTGGTCAATATCAATTCGAACGCCATAGTTCTTTTCGACTGCTTGTAGTGTCTCGTCGATTATCGAAAGAGTTCGCAAGCCAAGAAAATCCATTTTTACCAGCCCGGCGCTTTCCAAGTCGTTCATACTATATTGCGTAACAACTTCGCCTTGGTCGCTACCTTCGACTTTTTGAACATAAAGCGGAACATAATCGCTAACATCCCCCGGAGCGATTACAACACCAGCGGCGTGAACCGATGTGTGCCGATACAGTCCTTCCAAAAGCAAAGAATATTCTATTAGCTTTTTGTATAGCGGGTCTTCGGGGTTTTTCAGTTCAACAAGGTCGGGAAGTTCCAATGCTTCGCTCAATGGGGTAACTTTGCCAAGAACGACAGGGATTCGCGCAGTGATTTTGTTGATTTCCTGATGTGGTATGCCAAGAATTCGCCCAACATCTTTCAAGACCGCCCGCGAAGATAATTTCCCGAATGTGATGATTTGGGCAACAGAATTTTCTCCATACTTTTGCTTAACATATTCAATAACTTTTTCCCTTTTATCATCTGAGAAATCGATATCGATATCGGGGAGAGAAACTCTGTCGGGATTTAAAAACCGCTCGAAAAGCAATCCATACTTAAGCGGGTCAATGTTTGTGATTCCAAGAGCATAGGCAACAATGCTTCCAGCGGCGGAACCACGACCCGGTCCTACTCGAACTCCCATTTTTCGTGCAGCATTCACAAAGTCCGCTACAATCAAAAAGTAGCCCGCAAATTTCATATTGCAAATCACATTGAGTTCATATTCCGCCCGCTGGCGAACCTCTTCGGTAATTTCCGTGTAACGTTCGGCAAGTCCTTTGTATGTTTGCTCTCGAAGGTATTCGTCGAGGTCTTTGGCTTTGGACTCGGGGGGAATTTTAAATTCTGGCATATAAATTTTCGTTTCAAGCGATAAATCGCATTCTTCTGCAATCGCCAAAGTATTTTCAATCGCATCGGGAAAATCTTTGAACAGCTCGACCATCTCTTCGGTGGTTTTGTAATAGAGTTGGTCAGAACGGTAACGCAAGTCGGTAATATCTATATTTTGTGCTCCGTTGCTTGCCGATTTGATATTCAGATAGACATTGTGGGCAAGGGAATGCTCTTTTTTGATATAATGGACATCGTTGGTAGCAACAAGTTTAATATCGAACTCTTTGGCGATTTTGGGCGCCCAATTGAGTATTGCTTCGTCTTCGGGCAAGCCGTGGTTTTGTATTTCGATATAGAAATCGGAACCGAAGAGCTCTTTGTACCAAAGAGCCTCTTTCCGTGCCTTTTCAATATCTCCATTCACGATATGAGCATTCAACACGCCGTTCAAACATCCTGAACAAGCAATTATCCCCTTGTGATATTTTTGAAGCAATTCCTTATCGATTCTTGGCTTGTAGTAATATCCTTCGAGATGGGCAAGCGTAGTCAGTTTGATAAGATTCTTGTATCCTTCAATATTTTTTGCAAGAAGAAGAAGATGGTAGTAGTTTTTCTTTTTCGTTTTGCCAGCGGTTTTATCGAAACGGCTACCTGTTGCCATATAGGCTTCGAAGCCGATAATTGGCTTTAAACCAGCCTTTTTGGCTTTATTGTAAAATTCCATAGCCCCGAACATAACCCCGTGGTCCGTCAAAGCGACCGCTTTGTGTCCCGCTTTAACAGCAGCCTCGATTAAATCGTCCACAGTTGCCGCTGCATCGAGCATTGAATAATGTGTATGATTATGTAGATGTACAAAATCCATAACTTCAATCAAAACTGAAAAAATCCAACAAAATTAAAAAATCTTTTCAGTTTTTTATGGTTCAACTTTAAAAAAAGGGAAAGATTTGCTAAGTAGAAATAAATCAGCGAGATACAGAATTGTGTCGACTTGATAGAGACATCGGATGTTTCAAAAACATCCGATGTCTTAATAAGTTCAATAATGTAATGCAAAATCAACAGCCGCAAAAGTTCCTGCTGGGTTTTGTCGATTGATTTACTTTTGCGGCTTAAAGGTAAATAAAATCATTCACCATAAACATAGACTGTGTAGGTGGCGACGATTCCCAAGATGCTGCTTGCCTGGAAGTCTACGTGGTGGATTTTGGTTATGCCGGCGCTCTTGCAAGCAGTTTCTATACTTGCATCACCAGTGGCAACAAGCCCGAGGATGGACGTTGCAGAGGCTTTCCCCATTTTAATAGAAGAGGTGTTCGATGTTGCAGTTATTGGGGCTTTTACATCAGTGTAAAGGACACCCATTACAGGCGCGATAACAAAAGCGCCACAGCTTGTTAACAATGTGGCGGAAAGGATAATTGTTGCAATTAGAAGCTTAATTTTCTTCATAATACCTCCAAGTTATTAATTTATAACAAAACCCAGCAGGAAAAGCAAAATTAATAAAAATTTTAAACCAAAAAATGAGGAATTTGATTAATAAATCAAACCCCTTTCTCCAATAAAAAGCCGAGACACAGGCCAAATATTTCTACTGCACTGCTTTTTACGAACACCAATAGGTAGCCTTTTTCCCGCCGCTCCACATAGAGCTCAACTCCATTTTCGTAGCATTTGTACGAGACAATCTTGTTGAGTGCGACATTGATTTGCTTGCTGCCCTCCACTGGAACGAAAAGCAATCGTTGGTTGGTCAAAACGAGCACCCCGCGTGCAATTTCGACATACATTTGGTCTTTGACCAAATGCCCCCGATGGGAACCGACACGATAAGTAACCCCTTTCGCAATTCGAATGCTTACCCCCTGCGAGCCTCCGCTGTAGCCAAGAGTCACAGTCTTCCATTCCTTCAAGATGCAGGCGGCAGCGAAATGGACTATCTCGTCTTTCTTGAAGACAATGTTTAAATCTCCATTCGTGAAGTTTACCGTTGGCAGAACCCCCATTTTTCTTATTGCCCAAACATAAATGTAAGGGAGAACTCGCTCATCGTAATTTACATCATCCTTTGTCAAACCAAAGGTATCCTGAAATTTCTGCAGGAGATTGATTTCGCCTTCGTCCATTTCCTTGTCTTCGGTAAACTTTTCGTAGAGCTGGTTATAAACCTCCAGCAAAGCATCTTTTGGCTGAGATTTTAAGAACTCAATTGCGTCGTCGTGTATTTCCTTGCTTTCGGCAATCTGTTGCGTAAGAAGGAGCTTTTTCTGTTGCAATTCCATCAATTGGCGGGCTTTTTCGGCTTGTTCTGCTGCTTCGCATTCCTTGCAAATCACTCTCCTCGAAAACCAGGGAAGTTTTTTCCCACATCGATGGCAATATCGAGCCATTGTTTTCCATTCTTTATTTGTGGAATTTTCAATTTATAAAAGTTTTTTGAAATTTTATACAAAATTAATTTGGATTTTAAAATTTTTTTCCTATTTTTGTAATAACCAGGGAGTTTTTTGTAAATGAACATTTTATTTAAATGGAAGATAAATAACTCAGTAACCCATCAAATAACCGAAGGGAAGTGTGAGAATACTTTTCCTAAGGCAACATTGGGTATTGCGTTTAAATCCAAATTTTTCAATTGGAGCGGAATTTTTATGAATGAAAGTCCCAATTATGTACTAAATATCAAATATTTGGAGGGGATATGAATAAATTTTTCTTCTATCTATTAATTATTGGGCTTATAACTCTGCCAGTTTATGGACAAAAGGGTGATTATAATTGGTGTTTCGATACAGTTGGGATTAGCTTCAATAATCCAAATTTGGAACCTATACCTTTGTTTGGCACAAAAGTATTATGGCCTTGGGGGGGACCTATTCCTTCTACAATTTCCGATTGTAATGGCAACTTACTTTTTTACTGTAGTCCCGGAGAAATTATTCCACAAGTTTATGATTATCCCGATTCCCTTTTGTTTAAAATTTTTGATAGCAAACATAATCCACTTCCAAGCTTAGATTCAATTGTGTTGTTAGATGGTATTTCATTTTTACTACCTTATCCTGGTTCAAACTCTCTCTTTCTCTGTGTTGCGGGTGCCCTTGAATACTATAATGGCAATGGCCATAATAAAAGTGTAATTTATTTAATTGACCGGACGAAAAGAAGTGGCTTGGGCGATATTGTTGGGAAACACATTCTTAATAATAGGCGGCTTTTTGATGTTTTTAGACATTCTAATGGAAAGGATTGGTGGATTTTAACTATTGACTTTGATTACTTTAATCAACACTTTTACGATCCACTTAAGAGATACGTTTCTTATTTATTTACCGAAAAAGGTATAACCGATTCAACTGAGCTTTTTATGGAATGTTTATACGATGCGCCATATTATTGGTTTGCAGAATATTATCCCACTTCCTATACTTACTATAGTAGAAGCTTAGGTAGTAATATAAAAATTTTAATCAAGGCGATTGGTTATCCGGGTCCAAACATTACACCAAATCCAATCAACCCATACGATTTGTACCATATTTATTTAAGTGTATACCAAATTAACCCTGAATTAGGCGAAGCAAAGTCCCTTGGTTATTTTAAGATATGTGATTCCTGTACACACTGCGGTTCCCCGGTTTACTTGCCCGAAAGTAAGAAAATTTATATAGCCCTTGGTGAACTATATCCAATTCCGGGGAAAGATTCTATCTTTCAAGAAAAATATAAACTATTTCAATTTACCTTTAATCCCGATACAACTTTGTTCCTTCAAAGCAAACAACAAGTTGGACCTACAAAAGAAATTACATTTGTCAGAGACACTTTTGATCTTTTCCCAAAGGGGTTAATTCCCCGGTATTTCCACGAATTGAAAATGGGACCTAACGGGAAATTATATGTTTTGCATTATGGTATGAATTACATTTCCGAAATTGCCAACCCAGATAGCAATGCTGATGCTATAATTTTTAAGGACACTGCTCTGTTCTTTGGCGAAGCGAAAATTTTTTTATTCCCAACAACAGTTAGCGCTTCGAGTTGCCTTGGGAAAATTGAAATATGGTTACCCGATACTGTGGCAAAGATAGGAAGTAAGAACTTTTGTATTCCTATCTACGCCAAGAAATCTGGCGAAATAATTAATGGAATAGATTTCGAAATGAAAATAAGATTCGATGCCAATGCTTTTTTGCCCGAGAATATAAAATCCACTATCGAAGGCAAAGATAGGATAATTACAATTGAAGGCGAAAGTACAGAAATAAAGAACGAACCCGGGGTAATAGGTTGGTTTTGCGGCGAGGTTCTTTTGGGCTCAGAAAGGCGTGTCCCCTTGATAATCGAGAAGTTACAATGGAAAGATTCTTATCTCGACACAGAAACTCGCGATGGTAGTTTGACATTAGAGGGAGTTTGTGAACATCAACTTTCGCAGGTTGAATTGTTTCAGCCATTGAATTTAAGTGTTCTACCAAACCCTTCGTCCTCCGACGAAGTCGAACTTATTATTGAAGGCAAAAAAGGAGCAAACTATTTGATTGAAATATATAATAGCAATGGAATGCTCGTTGAACAACAAGGAATTCATATGGACGATGCTGTTGCGGTTATCACGAAATCCTTAAGCTCATATCCTTCTGGTTTATATTTATTTAAGATTGGCAAACAAATAGCAAAAATAATAAAGATATAGAAGATTGGCGAAATTTACAACATCTAATCGATTGCGAAGCTAACTACTCCCCTTCTTTTGTGTTTTCGCTACTTTGATACTTTGCGTTAAGCTGAATGATTTTCAGTTCAGCTTCGTCCAAGATTTTTCGCAGTTCAACAGCGAGTTCCATCCCTTCCTCGTATAATTTGATTGCCTGATTCAACGAAACACTGCCTTGGTCGAGCATATTTACAATTTCCTGTAATCGCTTTAATTTATCTTCAAATGTTTCCGCCATTTTTCGCCTCGAATTTTTCGATGTTAATATTCCTAGATTTAAGATAATTCAAAACATAATCGAAATTTTCCCTTTTGCGAGCGAGAATCTCGGGCGGAATAATTCCTTGCCTTTCAACTCCGCCTTCGAGCATAAGATTAGCAACAGCACAAGCCACAAAGCCCGTGGTCCTTCCCATCGAGAAGTCCCCCGCCATTTTATACGTTCTATCGAATATTTCGTAAAAAATCTCTACATCCTTCGCCTTGTCTTTTAATTTTATTCTCATCACGGTAAACTCCTCATCTTCGGGCAAAAGTTTCCACTTGGGCAACAGCAACTTCTCGAGAAGATGCAAAGGAACGACCTTGCCGTCTCGGGTTTCCACAGTCTCGGTGCTCAAAAGCCCACATTCTTTCAGGAAAAGGATTTTCTCGGCATAGCCGGGATAGCGAAGCGTTTTCTCGCGTAGTTCAGGAATATCGGTCGTAAAGAGCAATGTGCGTAAACCATCGGTAAGGAAGGCTTCCAATGTCCCAATCCCCTTAAAGTTTAAATACTCAATTTCGGTCAAAGGTTCCTTGGTAATGATTTTCCCATTTTCTTTGAAACGTGCAGGGCGAATGTATTCTTCCAGAACATCCGTAGGCGAGAAAGGTGCTTTATATTCAAAAGGCAATGTCCTTTCGAATGGCAAACCACCAACATAAATCGTTGCCGAGTCGACCTTATCGAAAAAGGAATGGTAGCCCACAATCATATTGCTCAATCCCGGGGCAATTCCGCAATCCACAACACAAGAGACGCCGTTGGCTTTTGCCAAATCGTCCAGTTCAAACGCATTCTCGGGGAAAAAGGCAATGTCGACAACATTTTTCCCCAACTCAATCAGATTTTTCAACACAGAAAAACCTAAAAAACCGGGAACAGCAGATACCACCAAATCGTAATCTTTAACAATAGGAGCCAAAAACTCTTTGTCCGCTGCATTTCCGATGTAAAATTTAATTTCCGCTTGCTTCAAGATTGTTTCGATGTTCTCAAGTTGAATATCAACAACGGCGACCTCGTGGTTTTTGGCTAAATCTTTTACAATTGTTTTTCCAACAAGTCCACATCCGAGAACTAAAATTTTTGCCATTTTTCTTTTTAATGAATTTTAAGTAAATTAGAAATTAATAAAGATTGAGATATTAAAAGTGTAGATGAAAAAACTTTTTTTGTTTTTGATAGTAGCTATAAACTTTACATTTTGCACGAAAGCGCCCGAAAGCCAACCAGCCGAAGAAATCAAATACAAACTGGAACAGCCCCCCGACCAAACAGCAATGAACATATCTGTGGACTTTTTGGATTCATCGAAACTCAAAGCACGATTGTGGGCGAAGGTCGCAAAAGTTTACTTCGCGCGAAGCGAAACTCTGCTTTTCGATAGCATCAGGGTGGAATTCTTTTCCAGCCGAACAGGTCGCCGGCAAAGCACTCTCACTTGCGACAGTGCAAAAATCAACGACAGAACGAAGGATATGTATGCTTTCGGGAAAGTCCTCGTTGTTGCCGACAGCCCAAAAACTATTGTTAGAACAACATTCCTTGAATGGCGAAACAAAACACAAAGACTATATTCAAACGAATTCATCGAAATCATAACTCCTGACGAAGAAATTCGTGGATATGGCTTTGAATCGGATGTTAACTTATCCAATTACAAAATTTTTAAAGTTAGTGGTGTAAAAAAATGAAACAGATGCTAATCGCAGCTAATTGGAAAATGAACAAAACACGCGAGGAGTCGCAAACTTTTGCCAACGAACTTTTGAATTGGCTCGGGAACAACACATTGCGCAGCAGTGTTCTAATTTGCCCTCCTTTTGTGAATATTCCGTATGTATACGATATTCTTGGCAATACCAGTGTTCAAATTGGTGCACAGAATTGCCATTTCGAAAAAGAAGGAGCCTACACTGGCGAAATTTCGCCCCAAATGCTTATCTCTGCGAAATGTAAGTATGTAATAATTGGACACTCGGAAAGAAGGACATATTTCCACGAAGATGACGAAACAATAAACAAGAAAATCAAAAATGCCTTGAACTTCGGATTGAAGCCAATATTTTGCATTGGCGAAACATTGAAAGAACGAAAAATGCAGTTGACAAACAATGTGCTCGAAAGGCAGATTCGCATTGGGCTCGATGGTATCGATTCAAGCACATTAGAAAACATTGTTATTGCATACGAACCTGTTTGGGCAATTGGAACAGGAATTTCTGCAACCAACGAACAGATCGACGAGGCACACAACTTCATTCGCAAACTCCTTGTTGATTCTTTCGGCAAAAGCGGGAATTCCGTATTGATTCTTTACGGTGGAAGCCTGAATTCAAAAAATGCATACGAAATCTTTTCGTTGGCAAATGTCAATGGTGGATTGATTGGCAAAGCCTCGCTCGATGTTAATGAATTCATACAAATAATCAAGGCATCGGAACAAATTTTATCGATGGTATGATACAATTTAATTTCCCGAATTTCATCAGTTTCGCAAGGCTTTTGATTTCGCCGGTGATTTACTTCTTGTTTATCTCGAACGAAGCGGAATTGGTGAATCTTGCCTGCTGGCTATTTATTATTTCGGCAATTACCGACACAATCGACGGATGGGCTGCTCGCCGTTTTGGCGAGGTTACTCGCTCGGGAGAGTTCCTCGACCCGCTTGCCGACAAAGCTTTGACAAACCTTGCTCTCGTTGCTTTTGCACAAAACAACATAATCCCTTGGTGGATGGTGATAATCATCATCACTCGGGACTTGATTTCCACGCTTTTGCGAATTCTCGGCTTGGCAAGCAAAAATCCCGTGAAAACATCCATTAGTGCTAAAATCAAGACCACTGTTGAAATGGTTTTCATATCCTACATTTTGCTTCTAATATACATCCGAAACACTTTTACATCGATTTCACCCGAGACGGTGGAAAAATTAATTTTCTCGCCTATTACATATATTTTGGCGTTGATAATTACTGCAATGGCGTTATATTCGATGGGAGGATATGTGATTAAATTTGGTATTTTTTCAAAAAAAATAAAAAAATATTGAAAAAATCAAAAAAAATTTAAAAAAGTACTTGACAAATACGAAAAAAATTTATATTTTGCATTTGCTGAAAAAACAAAACCTATGAATTTGTTGTGTAAAAAGAAGTTAAGAACAATTTTATGGAACTTTAATAGATTTATCAAAGACTTAGGAGTGGAAACTCTCGAAACGATTATCAGGACAAGGGAACAAAGAGATAAAGATAGAAATGGCGATTAGATTTTCTAATCGCCGAATTGTATGTTAAACAAAATGAGGTGAAGCATGGCTTTAAACAAACAGCAATTGGTTTCGGAAGTCGCAAAGCGAGCCGAAATCAAGAAGATGGACGCCGAAAAGGCGGTCAACGCCGTTTTCGCTGCAATCACAGATGAACTCGCAAAGGGCGGGAAAGTTACTCTCGTCGGTTTCGGAACCTTCTCGGTAATCGAGAAGAAAGAGCGAACAGGAATTAATCCTCGCGACCCCAAGAAGACCATTAAAATTCCCGCAAGGAAAGCCGCGAAGTTCAAACCCGGAAAAACTCTGCGTGAAAAAGTTAATACGAACACCGGCGGAAAGAAGAAAGGCAAAAAATAACGCTGTAACAGCCTATACCTCGGGGCTGCAAACCTTTTGGGCGAACGATGTTCTTATTTCGATTAAAGCCCCGAGGGTGACTTTTAACAAATTTTTTTGTCTTTTTCATTTTTTTCTCCTTTCATTTTGTGTTTCTTTCGGGGGGCTTATCCATTAAGCCCCTCTTCGTTTATTTAAACAAGACAAAGACATCGCTTGTTTTTAAACTTCCGTGCCTGACAAATACACGTTGGGGCGAATGATTATTCGCCCCTACAAGATGTAAAATTACTTGGTGGCTTGACCGAAAACCTTCGTTCCAGACCCTTACGGAATTCATTACAAAAGGACATCGGATGTTTTTGAAAAATCCGATGTCTGGGAAATACTTGTGGAAGGAAAATTGTGTGTTCCCTTACTGTTAAAATATGTTTTCCACTAATGCTTCATCCAAAAACGATATGTTTTGTAGTGTATGATTGTATGTTTTTAAGCACAATTTATAAATTTCCCCAACAATAGAGCAAATTATGATAAATTTTTAAAGTTCAAATATTGGTTGGATTGTCCTGATTAATCGCCTGACCAAATATTCTCCTCACGTCCTGTATCTGAACATATCCCGTTGAGGAAAGCGGAGGATGTATTCCCAAAAGTATTGGGCGCCGAGTTTGTGCGAAGGCAATGGAACCCGCTCGATAAATTCTTCGAGCGAAAGCCATGCAAATTCTGTATGCTCCGAAGAAATCCTTATTCCCTCCTGACAATCCACTAAAACGCCGAAAACGGGTATTGCATTTACGGAATTTTGGTATGGGTCGAAAAAAGTTCCGACAAATGGAATTGTCCAGATTTCTTTTGGCTTCAAGCCTGTTTCTTCTTCGACTTCGCGGAGTGCACATTCAATTGCGGTTTCGCCGGCTTCGATTGTTCCCGTTACTGCTTGCCATAGTCCGGGATAAATTGGATTACCCGAAGACCTTTTCAATGCAAGGAACAATATCTGACCAGTCGATGGATGCTCGCAGGCAATATGCACCTGAATTGTGTTCGCCACAAAACTAATCATTGGATAAATCTCCTCAAAAACTGCAAAAGTTTCGACTCGTCCACAGCCCAGTTATATTTGCTTCTCGATATTTCCCAAGCGTTCTGGCTCAGCGTCTCCCAATCGTAGTCATCAATTCCATTGAAAAAGCGTTTGATTGTGGTTTCGTCAATTCGCAAAGAAATCCCGCAATTTGCTTCTTCGACAATCCTTTTCAAAGGAACTGCATCCGAAACAAGCAGAGGAATTCCAAAAGCCATAAAGTCGAAAACTTTGTTGTGAATTGTATGATTATTAAACTCGTTCGGGGGGAATGGGACAACGCCAATATCAACATCTTTCAAAATGTTTGGCAATTCTTTAAAATTATATTTTCCCAAAAACTTTACATTTTTGGCATTATTTGTTTCCACAATTTGTTTCAATTCTGACAAGCAATCCCCTTCGCCAGCAATCCATAATTCAAAACCTTTATCCACACTTGCAAATTTTACGAATAATTCAAGGAATTCAGCAATGGGCTTATCGCTTGTAAGGAATCCGTGATGTTCAAATATTTTGGGAGAATGCTTTGGTTTCCTTTGAGCATTGGGGAAAAGACTTAAATCGGGCGTATTGTGGATAATCTCGATATTATCCGGATTGAAGTTGTATTGCCGAACAAGTCGAATTTTCTGTTCGTCGCAAACGGTGATTATTGCATCAGCCAAGGAAATATTCCGCCGTTCCCACTTGTCGGGCAGTTTTACATTATGCGCCAGAAATCGATAAACTGGATTCTCGTTGTACTTCTTCCACAGCCGAATAGCAGCAGGATAATGCTCTGCCAAATCGACTAAAACAGGAACTTTCTTGTTGTTCAATGCTTTTTGGACGCAAGAAACAAGGAAAAACTCTCGGACGATTACAATGTCGGGCGAGAACTCATTGAAAATAGATTTCAGTCCTCTTGTCCACAGCGGGTTGTCGGGGAACGGCAAGGAAAGTTTGGGCGGGACTTTATATCCAATTCGCCAAATGTTTAAGCCATCGATTGTTTCGCGCTCGTTTTCGTTCGCTCGCCAGCGAGCAACTACCAAAACATCGTACCCAGCGGTTTGCAGAGAACGACAAATTTTTTCTAATCTACCATCCCAAGGGAACCCGCCTTTGAAAATGTAAACAATTCGAGGCATCGAATTAAAAGAGGTATTTCAACACAACAAAGCCCCCAACAAGAAGCACCAAAAAAGCCAGTGTCAATTTTTCGAAATATTTATCGATAAAACTTTTCACTGGTGGACCAAAGAAATAGAACAAAGCCCCAACAAGGAAAAATCTCAACCCTCTGCCAAAAAAGGAGATAATCAAAAACGGGACAAATGGCTGGTTTGTGGCTCCTGCGGCAATTGTTGCAACCTTGTATGGGATAGGCGTGAAAGCAGCCCCAGCCAAGAACCAATAGCCAACGTCGCTATGGAAAGCTGTGACTACCTTTGCCCAAGCATCCTGAAAATGGTAGAAGTTGATAATCTTTACTCCAACCAATTCCATCAAAAAATGTCCAATAAAATAACCAAAGATTCCGCCTAAAGCAGAACCAATAGTGCACCATAGAGCTGCGGTGAACGAACGCTTTGGATAGGCTATGCCGATTGCAATAAGCAAAACATCGGGGGGTATTGGGAAAAACGAAGCCTCGGCGAATGCAAATCCAAACAAAGCCCAAAGGGCATAACGGGTATTGGCAAAGCTCTCCATCCACCGAGTTGCTTTCCTAAGCCAATTATTTATTGCTTTTATCATAATTCTTTCCAGACGCCCATTTGGTAAAACTTTTCTTTTCGCTTGCGAACAAGCTCATCGGGGTCAATACCGATTAAACCTTCGAGCTCCTCGGTTAGAACATCCTTCATAATACTAAACATAGCTTTATGGTCTTTGTGTGCACCGCCCAAAGGTTCAGGAACAATTCTATCGATAACGCCAAGCTCGAACAAATCTTTTGCAGTAAGTTTCAAGGCTTCTGCCGCCTGCTCTTTGTAATCCCAACTCCGCCAAAGAATACTCGAGCAGGACTCGGGCGAAATAACGCTGTACCAGGCATTTTCGAGCATCAGAATTCGGTCGCCAACACCAATTCCAATAGCACCGCCGCTGGCTCCTTCGCCAATAATTACCACAATAATTGGAACACGAAGTTTAGCCATAAGGAACAAATTGCGGGCAATGGCTTCGGCTTGTCCTCGCTCTTCGGCTTCCATACCGGGGAAAGCTCCGGGCGTATCGAGGAATGTGATAATCGGTTTGCGAAATTTTTCGGCAAGCAAAAACAAACGATGCGCCTTGCGATAGCCCTCGGGATTTGGCATACCAAAGTTCCGATAAAGGTTGCTCTTGGTATCGCGCCCCTTTTGATGTCCTACAACAAGAACCGACCTGCCATTGAACTTGGCAATTCCCCCAACGATGGCAGGGTCGTCGCGGACACAGCGGTCGCCGTGAAGTTCTACAAAATCGGTGAATATGTTATTAATGTAATCGAGCGTTAATGGTCTTTCGGGGTGACGAGCAATTTGCACTCTCTGCCATCGAGTTAATTGATTGTAAATTTGAACTTTCAGCTCATCGATTTTTGCTTGCAGTGTCGCAATTTCGTCATCGATATTTATAACCTCGCTCATCGATTTCATTTCTTCTATCTTCTGTTCCAGTTCGTAGATTGGCTTCTCGAAATCCAGAAGATACTTAGGCGGAACTTTTCCCATTTTTCCCCTTTCTATATTTAAACAAAATTTCTAAATCGAGCAAAGGAGAATACTCTTTGATATAGAATTGATTGAGCTTCTCCTTCGTTCTTGGCGTAAGGAATGCGCCCCTGTGTGCTTCGGAGATAGTAACCAATGGCTCCTTGTCGTAGAATTCCCTATATTCTTTATCGAGACCAACAAAAGTCATTTCCCCTACCAAAATTTTCAAAAAGTTAACAATTTTTCTTTTCCCTTTATCAAAAAACAAAAATAAAAAGGGAAATCCAATTGTAAAAAACCAGAGGAGAAGGGCAAGGTCGAAAACTCGCTTGAAAAAACGCTGTCGAAACCTTGTCAGATTATATCTGTCACCAACTGGATTAGCATTGGTTAGCTCACGAATTATTTCCGAGGCAACATAATCCTCGTAAACTTGTGCGTAATAGAGCCGAACATTTGTCGGATAGGTCTTTTGTAAAACTTTCAGCAAATCAATTCGAGAAATATTTGGGTCGGTAACAATAATTTCAGTTATTTGATTGGACTTTATCGCCACGGGCAGTTCTTTGTAATTGCCAATAACGGGGATTGAATTCCCCAGATTGCCTTGTTCGGTCGAAATCAGCCCAACGACTTGGGCATTTGAATTTTGATTCTTTTCGAGCTCGTTGATAATTGCAAGGGTAATATCGTTATCGCCAAGAAAGGCTATTCGTCTTGGGGCTAATGAGCCTTTAATTTTATTCCGCAAATTGTAAACAATCCTCGTAGCATTGAAAAAAATTAATGCAAAGCCAATGGTCAACAACAGAACTCCACGACTGAATGCATATTCTTTGAAGAAATAAGTTAACGAGGATAACACAAAAAATGAAACAAGCAAGCCGAAGGATGCCCGCCAAACGCTATGTTCAAATTCAAAATACTCCCCAACTGCTATCATCGAAAAGAACACAACAAAGGACAATGCCAAGAAAACCGTCGGATAAGCATAATCGGGAAAACTGAACACCGAACCAAAACGAATCCAACTGGCAAGCCCCAAAGAAAGATTTGCAAAGAGCAAGTCCGTTATTATAAACAAAATTTCAGTTCTAAACTTCAACAGTTTCGATATAAACTGCCTTACCAAGATGCCAAAGCGGATAAACCCCGCAAACCACCGAGAATCGGAAAAATGCTTACGGGCGAAGATTTCCATCGACTTGAAAAAGAAGTAGGTCTCGTCGATTGTGCTCCGCCGAGTGCTTTGCCCTTTGTAATGGATTATCGATGTGGTTGGAACATAAGCAATCTTCCAACCCAACTTTTGTGCACGGTAGCAGAAATCTATATCTTCGCCATACATAAAGAAATCGGTATCGAAGCCTTGCAAGACATTGTATACCTCTCGGCGAACAAACATAAAAGAACCACTTATAGCATCGACATAGGCGATTTGGTCCGGGTCTAAATAAGTCAGATTATATCGCCCAAAAAGTTTGCTTTTTGGGAAAAGGGCTTGCAAGCCGAATAGCTTTGTAAAAGCAACCCATGGAGTTGGGAACCCACGTCGACAAGCAAGTTGCAAGCTCCCGTTCGAGTTCAACACTTTGCATCCAGCAATGCCTACTTCGGGATTTCGCTCCATAAAGTCAATCATCACCTGCAAAGTGTTCTCTTGCAATATTGTGTCGGGATTTAACAAAAGAAGGTAATCGCCTTGGGAATGGGAAAAACCAACATTATTGGCATAACCAAAGCCTTTGTTTTCGAACATCCGAACAATTTTTACTTCGGGGAAAAACTTTTCGATAAACTCCGCTGAACCATCGCTCGAATTGTTGTCGACAACGATTATTTCGTAATTGAAATTAACATTGGACTGCTTAATCGAAACCAAACACTGCGAAAGAAAATCTTTTACATTGTAATTAACAATAATTATGGATAATTTTATCGGGTTTGGCATTGGAGTTCAAAGGCATTTAAAAATTTTGCATAATTTCAATTTCCAAACCAAAAACACTGCTTCGAGAATTATTTTTTTGTTCATTTTGGATACACCGTTTCTGCGGTCGACAAACACGATGGGAATTTCCTTCACTCTGAATCCTTTTGCCCAAAAGCGGAAATTCATTTCAATTTGGAAGCCGTAGCCATTTGTTTTGATTTTGTCTAAATCGATTTGTTTCAGTGCCTCGGCACGGAAGCATTTGTATCCACCAGTTGCATCACGAACAGGCATCCCCGTGATAATGCGAGTATACAGATTGGCGAAATAGCTCAACATCAGGCGGCGGAGTGGCCAGTTGATAACATTTACACCTGTGAGATAGCGCGAACCAATGACCAAATCTGCATCCTCGAGGGCATCGAGGAATCGGGGAATGTCCTCGGGATTATGCGAGAAATCGGCATCCATCTCGAAAATTGCCTCGTAGCCGTTGGCAAGAGCATATTTGAACCCCTCGATATAGGCAGTTCCAAGCCCTAACTTCCCGGGTCGCTGAATTAAATTGACACGCGGGTCTTTTTCGCTAATCCTTTTCACAATCTCCGCCGTTCCATCGGGTGAATTATCGTCTATGACAAGGATATGCAAATTGCTATCGACCGAAAATATTTTGTCGATAAGATTGGCAATATTTTCTGCTTCATTATAAGTTGGAACAATTACAATTGCTTTCATACACAACTTATGAAATATTCAAATACTTACGAATCTCCGAGGCAGAAGCCTTTTTCAGAACTTCCCTTGTCTTTTTGCGAGCTTCCTTGTAACTAATTTCCGAAATCCATTTCTTAACCTGCAAAAAGTTTGGAGCCGAAACACTTATTGAATCGAAATCCAGCCCAATCAACAAAGCTGTTGCCGAAGAATGGGAAGCAAGCTCGCCGCAAATACCAACTTTTACCTTCCTTTTCTTGGCGTCATCGGTGGCTTTCTTCAATAATCTTAAAACAGATGGATGGAATGGTTCAAAATAGTTGCTAACAAAGCTATTGTCCCGGTCGGCAACCACGGTATACTGGGTCAAATCATTTGTTCCGAAACTAATAAAATTGACATAAGGAGCAATTAAGTCAACAATTAACGCTGCTGCGGGGGTTTCAATCATCACACCAAATTCTATCCCCTTGTGATATTCTATTCCCTTTTCATCCAATTCCTTCTTGCACTCTTCAATAAGTTGCAAACTATCCTGAACCTCGCTCAAAGTGGAAATCATCGGCAGCATAATCTTAACATTCCCGTGAACCGAAGCCCTTAGAAATGCCTTGATTTGAGCCTTAAAGAAACCACGCTTGCTCAGCAACAAGCGTATGCCCCGGAAACCAAGCATCGGGTTGCTTTCGGCGAAATCAAAGAAATTCGGGAACTTATCGGCTCCTAAATCAAATGCACGGAACACCACAGGCTTCGGATACATCTTCATCGCAACTTCGTTGTAAATTTCATATTGAAAATTCTCGGAATCCTCAAGATTGTTTTGGTTCCAGATTTCGTTCAATGGCACAAGATGTTCCGTCCGCACCAGTCCCAAACCATCGGAATGGTAAATCACTGGGTTTTCCAGCTCGTCCTTTGTGTTCAAATTTATTTGAAGGTCTATGTGCTTACCGTCTTTGGTTTGTGTGGGCAAATCTATCAGTTCGCCCAGAGATTTTTTCAGCTCTTTCTCTTTTTCAACTTTTAGCCGAAAACTTTCGCGGGTTTTCTCAACAGGGTTGACAACAACAATGCCTTTGTATCCATCAATTATAACTTCGTCCCCAGTTGAAATAATATTTGTTGCATTGCTTACGCCGATGACCTCGGGAATACCATAGGAACGGGCAAGTATCGAGGAATGTGTTGTTATTCCGCCAACTTCTGTGATAATCCCCGCTATTTGTTTGTTTCGGAAGTAAATAACTTGGTCGGGGGAAAGGCTATTCGCAACAATAATCGAATGTTCTGGAATGTATGTGGATAATTTCTTTGTTTGCAAAATCTCGATTATTTGGTTTTTAATTTGTTCAATTTCGTATGCCCGTTCCCGTAAAATCCTATTCTTTATGCTTAAAATAGAATTTTTGTATTTGTTGAAAACAATCTCAACGGCGCTTTCCGCCGAATATCCTTTGTCGATATTTTCCTTAATTTCATCTCGAAGGAAAGGGTCTTGAAGAATTGAACGAACAGAGTTCAACACAGCAAGGGCAGGATTTTTTTCGTTCCCAACAAGCGAAAGGTAATGGTCCAACTGACTTTCGTATTCATCGATAGTTTTTGTAAAGCGTTCAAACTCTTCTTTTGGGTTTTCGGCAAATTCACTTTTTTTTGAATTAAAGATAGATTTTTTTATAACAAAAGCCTTGGCACAGGAATATCCGACCGAGGAAGGAATTCCAGATAAAATTATTTGACCTTTGCCATTGTTAGAATTAAGACTCATCAATAACCAAAAGGTTTAAACTAAATTTCATTAAAGCCCTTATTGAACAACTCGGCAATAGCATCGGTAGCAGCATCTTCGTCGATACCTTCGGCAATAATCTTAACTTTTGTTCCTTGAACAGCGGGCAAAGTCATCAAGCCGATGATACTTTTAGCGTTTACAGAATAGCCATCGACTTCCAAAAATATTTTGGATTTGAAACGGGACGCCACCTTGACAACCTCGGCAGCTGGCCTCGTGTGCATCCCCGCAGGATTGATGACCTCGACTTCTTTTACCACCATCTTAACAACTTTAGAGACTACAAAATTAGCAAATTTTTATGAACAAATAACATAGGTGGAAGTTGATGATATTGTTTTTTGCAGACATTTTTCCCAGACATCGGATGTTTCAAAAACATCCGATGTCTTTTTTGGGCAAAGCAGGCGCTGTTTGTTCCAGATGCATTTCGTTGAACAAGGGGACTTCCAGACATCGTATGTCTGACAGACATCCGATGTCTAACCAAAATGAATTTCGTTTGGGTAAACGAAATCGGTTTTGGGATTATAATATCTCCTGGGGCCAAAAAATTATTTCGCCCCCTGTTCCTTCCTGTTCGACCCTTTACCCTGTGTTTTGTAGGGGCGAGCGGACCGGTCGCCCCTACAAGATTCCCAGACATCGGATGTTTCAAAAACATCCGATGTCTTTTGGCAAAGCGGGCGCTGTTTGTTCCAGATGCATTTCATCGAACAAGGGGATTCCCAGACATCGGATGTCTGGCAGACATCCGATGTCTAACCAAAATGAATTCGGTTTTGGAAACGAAATCGGTTTTGGGATTATAATATTTCGTATGGGGCAAATAATTATTTCGCACCCTGTTCCTTCCTGTTCGACCCTTTCCCCTGTGTTTTGTAGGGGCGAGCGGACCGGTCGCCCCTACAAGATTCCCAGACATCGGATGTTTCAAAAACATCCGATGTCTTTGGGGGCAAAGGGGGCAGAAACGAGGGATTGCGATTATAATCTTTTGTGGGGCAAATGATTATTCGCTCCTACAAGTTATTTTTAGAAACTTTTAATCCATTCCTTCCAATGTTTGGAATACCATATCGATTCTGCCGAAGGGGGCAGAGATTTGAACGCCATTGATACGGTCCCGTATTTCTTGAAGAATTTCGCGGGCTATGGCAATTCCTTCTTCGAGGCTTCTTTCCTTGGAGTCCGCCACTTTCCGCATCCTTTCGATGATTTGTTCGGGAATGGACACTCCCGGAACTTCGTTGTTCATAAATTCTGCATTCCTTAACGATGTCAGCGGCCAAATACCGGCAATAACAGGCAAACGATAATGTTCTATCCTTTTCAAAAAGTCTTTAAATTTCTCTACGTCGAAAATAGGCTGGGTAACAATAAATTCAGCACCTGCGTCAACTTTCCAATAAAGCCGTCGTAACTCTTCTTCAAGATTAAAAGCAACGGGATTTGCCCCAACACCAATGAAAAAGCCTGTCGGCTCCCCTATTGGGTATCCTGCAATATCCAAGCCATTGTTCAATCGGCTAAGGATATTCACTAACCCTATCGAATCAACATCGAACACACCAGTGGCATCGGGATAGGTTCCCAGTTTTGGCGGGTCGCCGGTGATTGCCAAAATGTTCTTTATTCCAAGGGCATAGGCACCAAGTAAATCCGATTGTATTCCGATAACATTTCTATCACGGCAGACGAAATGCAACACTGTTTCGATGCCTACTTCTCTTTGTATTTTCACAGCAAGTGCCAAAGCACTCATTCGGGCGCTTGCTCTCGGACCGTCGGGTATATTGATTACATCAATACCATTGTAAAAAAGTTCCCTCGCTTTTTGTAACTCTTTCGAAGCATCAACACCGCGAGGCGAAACAAGTTCTACAAATTTAACAAATTTGCCATCGGTCAATCTCCTTGCCAGTCGCGATTTATCCCTTCTTTCTATTGGTTTTACCCTATGTTCCGCTTTTACTTCAATTTTCTCTACTTTTTCCAACTTAATTTTTGGACTCAGAGCCGAAATCGACGAAGCCATTCGTTTTATATGCTCCGGTCCTGTTCCACAACATCCGCCAACAACGTTAACGCCTGCCTGTATCAATAGTTTTGTGTATTCGGCAAAATACTCGGGCGAAGCAAGATAAATATTACGTCCATCGACATTTTTTGGTTTCCCTGCATTAGGCATTATCGATATTGGCAAACTTGTTAAGCTTCGCACTGTTTCGAGCCAATTGAGCATCACCTGTGGTCCAACCGTGCAATTCACACCAATTATATCCGCACCAAGCGACTCAAGTTCTTTAATCGTTGTTTCGGGGTCAGTTCCTGTTAATGTATTTCCATCTTCATCGATTGTTATCTGGGCAATAATCGGCTTTTCGGTTAATCTTTTTGCTGCTTTCACCGCCTGCCGAAGTTCATCTATGTTTATAAATGTCTCGAAAATTAGCAAATCTACTCCACCATCGAGTAGTGGCTTTATGACTTCTTCAAAGTATTCTTGGGCTTCTTCGCGTGCTATTGGACCAAGCGGTTCAATTTGCACTCCAAGTGGTCCAACAGAGCCTGCAACCAGTACTTTTTCGCCTGCAACTTCGCGTGCAATTTCCGCTCCTTTCCTTACAATCTCGTAAAGCTTATCTTGAAGATTGAATCTTCTTAATTTAAATCTATTTGCACCAAATGTATTTGTTTCGATAACTTCTGCCCCTGCTTTGACATAATCCCTATGGATTTGTTTCACAAGTTCGGGCTGTGTAATGTTAGTCTCTTCAAAGCAACGATTTATAAAAATTCCCCGCTTGTAAAGTTCGGTTCCCATCCCGCCATCGAAAAGGACTACTTTTTTCTTTATTTTTTCTAATATGCTCTCCATTTTATAACTTTTTGTTGAAAACTTGTGAATAAACTCTATCTTTTTTGTTTAAAATTCTTTAATTTTTGTTTAAAATATCTTTAAAAGTTCACTTTGGAACATAAAATCTTCAAAAAATTCAGATGTTTTACACATTCCCGAATGGCAATCCAAAATCGCTAATTTAAAATCTTTTAAGTATTTAACACCCCCATCGATTAAGTTTTCCACATTTCCACATACCTTAATATTATTAAGTAAGAATTGAAGAAAAAATCTTATCGAAATCCTTTATCAAGGTTTTATATTCATCGGTAAGTTTGGTGCCGGCAGTGGCGAGATGGTTTTTGCCGCCACCACGACCACCAAGCTTCTGTGCGACTTGGTTCACAAGTTTACCAGCGGGATAAGTGCTAATTAGGTCATCAGTAACAGAGCAGGCGATGTAAAGTTTTTCTTCTTTGGGAAGGAAAAGGAAGGCAATGCCATTTTTTCCAAATGTATTGCGTACTTCTTCGGCAAGGTCACGCAACTCATCGAGATTTTCTACATCAACTTCACGAACAATGTATCGAATAGAATCCAAAGTCCTTGCAGAAGAAACCCATTCGCTAATTTCTTTTCTTATCCTCTCTTTTTCAATCTTTTGAAATTCTTTTTGAAGTTTACGAATAGTGTCTTCAAGATGTAAAGTTTTGTTCTTCAAATCCTGAATTTCATCATTAAGATTAAGCAAATATTTATAAACACCGCGAGCGGTAACAGCTTCGATACGGCGGACACCAGCAGCAATTGATTGTTCCGATAATATTTTGAAAATACCAATTTCGTTAGTATTGCGAACGTGAGTTCCACCGCAAAGTTCAGCAGAAAAATCACCCATCGAAACAACACGAACGATTTCGCCATATTTTTCGCCAAAGAACATCTTTGCTTTGGTTTTAGTTCTCGCATCCTCGAGCGACATAATATCTGTTCGGACAGGTAAAGCTTCGAAAATCTTTTCGTTAACAAGTGATTCAATTTCTTTAAGCTGAGATTCCTCGACTTTTGCGAAATGGTTAAAATCGAAGCGGAGATAATCTGGGGCAACAAGCGAGCCTGCTTGGCGAACGTGGCTACCCAAGACTTGCACCAGTGCTTCGTGAAGCAGATGCGTTGCAGAGTGGTTCCGCATTGTATCCAAGCGTCGAAGCCTATCTACACGGAGGAAAGCATCTTTCCCAACAGCATTTGGAAAAGTCTTGTCGACAATATGAACTATGGCATCGCCAATTTTAACAAGATTTGTTACACGAAATTTTATATCATCAAAAATGATTTCACCAGTATCCGAAACTTGGCCACCGCTTTCAACGTAAAATGGGGACTTATTGAATACCACTTTGTTCTCGTCAACAAATAAAACTTTTGCCTGAGTTTCCAACTCTTCGTAACCAGTGAAGAGAGTCTTAATATCGGAGCTAATTTGATAAGTATCGAGTGCCGAAAATTTAGCAGATTGTCGGCTCAACTCGCGCCTTTCTTCCATCTTTTTGTTAAATGTATTTGTGTCGACGGTAAAGCCAATTTCCCTTGCCATCAGTTGAGTAAGGTCGAGCGGGAAGCCAAAAGTATCGTAAAGCAGAAAAGCTGTTTCACCTGGAATAACGAACGAGTTGTTCCTTTTTTGCTGTTCAACAACTTCTTGGAACTTTTCGATACCGCGTTCGAGAGTTTGAATAAAGTTTTCTTCTTCTGCCTTTATGTAAAGTTCGATTGTTTTCTGGGCTGTTTTAAGTTCGGTGAAGAAATCCCCCATTATTTCGACCAAAGTGGGAACCAACTTGTATATAACGGGCTCCTTAAAGCCAAGATTGCGACTGAAACGAGAAGCCCGACGAAGAATCCTGCGAAGGACATAGCCACGACCTTCGTTGCTGGGGTAAACACCATCGGCAATAGCAAACGACAAGGTTCGAATATGGTCTGCCAGAACACGCATTGCTATTCCCTTTGGGTCGGAAACATCTTTGGGATATTCTATCCCCGAAAGATTCTCGATTTTATTTATAATTGGCATAAACAGGTCGGTGTCGTAATTCGAAAGTTTATTTTGGAGCACGGCTGTGATTCGCTCCAAGCCCATACCAGTGTCGATATGTTTTGCGGGTAGTTCAACAAGGGAGCCGTCTTCGTTTCGGTTATATTGAATAAAAACAAGATTCCAAATTTCAATTACCCGCGGGTCGCCTGCATTTACAAGATTTGCACCAGACTTATCGGGTGTTCTGTCGAAATGTATCTCGCTGCAAGGGCCGCAGGGACCGACCTCTCCCATTTCCCAAAAATTATCTTTTTCGTCGAAACGGAAAATTCGACTTTCGGGCAAAAATTTCTTCCAAATTTCGTATGCCTCGTCGTCGGTTCGGAAAACAGTGGCAAAGAGGCGGTCAACGGGGAGCCCCCAAACTTTTGTCAAAAGTTCAAAAGCCCATTCAATTGCTTCTGCTTTGTAGTAGTCGCCAAAACTCCAATTGCCAAGCATTTCAAAGAATGAATGGTGGTATGTATCGACGCCAACTTCTTCCAAATCATTATGTTTTCCGCTTACTCTGATGCACTTCTGCGTGTCCGCAGCTCGTTTGTATTCACGGGTGCCGATTCCAAGAAATACATCTTTAAATTGGTTCATTCCGGCGTTGGTGAAAAGCAAAGTTGGGTCGCCTTGGGGAACAACGGGACTGCTTGGAACTATTCGATGCCCTTTCGATGCAAAAAAATCCAAAAAAGATTGTCTAACTTCGCTCGCTTTCATATTCCTATGCAAATTTAAGTATTTTAAAAACGAATAGAATAGACAATTCTTTTAATTTTTTCAAAATCTTTTTTTATTAAAACATCAAATCCTTTTTCTCGAAAAATTGAGGCAACGCTTTCAGCCTGATTCCATCCAACTTCGAGGAAGAATGAGCCATTTGGGGAAAGTAGTGTTGGGAAAATCTCGGCAAAGCGGCGGTAGAAGGTTAAACCATCGGCACCATCGGTCAGGGAATGTTTGGGTTCCTTTTTGATGTGCGGGGGAAGGTTTTCGTACTCCGCCAACGGAATATATGGTGGATTAGAAACAATTATGTCGAAATTGCCTTCGGGTATAGTTTTCAGAATATCTATTTTTAAGCACTCAATGTTTTTTAAATTGTATGAATTTGCGTTCTCGAGTGTTTGTTCAATTGCATTCGAGTCGATATCGATTGCAATGATTTTGGAATTACGAAAGAAATCGGCAAGGGCAATAGAAATTGCGCCACTGCCACATCCTATATCGAGAATTTTCATCTGATTGTCCCGAAGTTCTTTAAATACTTCGAGTACCGTAGCCACCAGAATTTCAGTCTCTGGTCGTGGAATAAACACTTTTTTCAAGAGATTGAGTTTGAAGTCCAAAAATTGTACTTCGCCAAGGATGTATTGCAATGGCTCGCCCGAAAGTAGTCTTTTTATGTAACTTTTAATAGTCGAAAGTTCGACGCTTGTTAGTGGTTTTTCGAAATTGAGATATAATTCTATTCGTGAAAGGTTAAGCACTTTCGACAAAAGCAATTCGATTACGAGTCGTGGCGATTCGAATGCTTTATCGCGAAGGTATTGTGTTCCCCAATCGATAAGTTCAAGGACTGTCCAGACTTTTTTGGTTTTTATCTCATTTTGGCTCATAAGTTTTTGCTAAAAGCGAAAGCAAAGCCATTCGAATGAAGACACCGTGGGTAACTTGTGTTTGAATTAGCACATTGGGAAAGCCTACAACTTCATACTGGAGTTCGATGCCATAGTTTACTGGACCGGGATGGAGGACAACAAGTTCGGGTTTCCGGCTTATTCTATCAAGCGTAAGACCATAGTTTTTGGAAAATTCAGCCAACGAAGGTACAAGCCCCGAATCCATTCTTTCGTTTTGTAGGCGAAGAAGCATAATCACATTTGCCCACTCGATAGCCTCGTCGATATTTTTAAGATATTGAACATTCCAGCAATTGAAATGGCGTGGCAAAAGAGTTCCCGGACCCGAAAGAGCAACATTTGCCCCAAGCTTCTTCAACAGAATTATATTCGAACGGGCAACGCGACTGTGGAGAATATCGCCAACAATTGCTACATTAAGTCCCTTGATGTAGCCAAAATGTTTATGAATAGTGTAGGCATCGAGCAAAGCCTGCGTTGGGTGTTCGTGTTTACCGTCGCCCGCGTTGATTATTATTTTGCTTGTGTTTCGTTGCAAAAAAGCGGGGACACCACTTGCCGAGTGGCGAACTACGAAAATCTGCACATCCATTGCATCCAATGTGTTCAAAGTGTCGAGCAGGGATTCGCCTTTGGTTAAACTGCTTGTAGCGGAGTGGAACAAAAAAGTTTTTGCCCCGAGCCTTTCGGCTGCTAATTCAAAGGAAATACGAGTTCGTGTCGAGGGTTCGAAAAAAGCCAGCGCAACGGTGTAATTTTCGAGGTCATTGAATTTTGAACGCAAAGGATATTCGCTTTCAAAAAACCGCGCTCGTTCAAAAATCAAATTAACATCGTCGGTGGTTAAATCTTCTGCAGAAATTAAATACGGTTTCGATAATTTCCCTTCTTGCATAACTTTTTCAAATAAATTCTTGCAAATTTAAAAAAATGGAACCATACCAAAGGGGTGGTTGAAAAAATTTTTGTGCGGGCGAATAATTATTTCGCCCCCTGTTCCTTCCTGTTCGAACCTTTACCCTGTGTTTTGTAGGGGCGAGCGGCCGCTCGCCCCTACAATTTTCCAGACATCGGATGTTTCAAAAACATCCGATGTCTTTTGGCAGGGCGAGCGCTGTTTGTTCCAGATGCATTTCATCGAACAAGGGGATTTCAGACATCGGATGTCTGGCAGACATCCGATGTCTAACCAAAATGAATTCGGTTTGGGAAACGAAATCGGTTTTGGGATTATAATATCTCGTAGGGGGCAAATAATTATTTCGCCCATTGTTCCTGCCTGTTCGACCCTTTACCCTGTGTTACGTATGGGCGACCAGCCTGTCGCCCATACAATTTTCCAGACATCGGATGTTTCGAAAACATCCGATGTCTTTTGGCAAGGGGGCAGGAACGAGGGTTTGCGATTATGAACTTTTGTGAGGCAAATAATTATTCGCCACCAACGAGATCCATCAATTTGCCGCGGACAAAGACCTTTTCGATTGTATAGGTATGCGGTAGATATATCAGATTTTCGAGTATGTTCTCCGCAGAATTGTGGTTGTTGTAAAAGTCGAAAGAAGAGTTTGTGGCGATTACAACAATGTCGGCTTCTTTGTTCTTTTCCAGACTGCCAATTTTGCCCTCGAGTTGAAGGATTTTTGCGTTGCCGTAAGTTGCAATCCAGAATGCTTCGGGCGCAGTCAAAAATGGGGTCGGGCGGTTGTCGTAAATCAGATTTACCATCTTCGAGGTCTCGATAGCGTCCCGCATAGAATTGAACATCGAAAGAGAATATCCGCCGGCAACGTCGGTGCCAATGCCAACGGAGATATCGTGTGCCTGATACCTACGCAAAGGCATAAACCCGCTCTGCAAAAAGATGTTCGATGTTGGGCAGTGCACAATTTTCGATTGGCTTTCGGCGATAATCTGCAATTCAACATTCGACAGGTAGAGGCAATGGGCGAGCAGAGTTTTTTCGCCCAAAAGGTTGCTTTTCTTAAAGATGTGTGTGTTCGTTGGAACTCGGTGCCGTTCCTTTTCGAAAAGCGATTTGATGAAACGAATTTCGCTTTGGTTCTCGGCGAGATGTGTTTGAATAAAGAAACCGCCCTCTTTTGCCACCTGTGCAGTTTTTTGCAAAAGACGCATTGTGCAAGAAGCGGCAAAGCGTGGAGTGAAAACGTATTGCAACAATCCGCCATTGGCGTTATGCCACTTCTTGGCTAAATCGAGAGAATCCTTGATATTCCGCGCCATCAGAGGGAGTTCCTCGGGATACCTTTTCATATCTCTGTCCATCATCACTTTGCCGATGAAGGCGCGAATACCAATTTCGCGAGCCACTTGGAACGAAACATCCGTTGCGTCCCTGTGCACCGAGGCATAAGCGACAATTGTAGTTGTTCCAAAGCGGAGTGCCTCGGTGAAGAAGAACCGGGCGATGCGTTCGGCATATTCAACATTTTGGAATTTTACTTCGAGCGGGAAAATATGGTTCTTCAGCCAAGGAAGGAGTTCGTTGGCGTTCTTTGCAACTCCGGGGAGTTGAGGGATATGGCTGTGTAAATCGATTAGCCCGGGAATAATAATTTGCTTTTCCCCGCCGTTTTCGGTGAACTTCTTTGTATCGGCTTTGCCAACGTTTGTAATTAAACCGGAATTTTCGTCGAATTCCACGTAGCCGTTTTTAATAAACTCAATTTCGCCGTTAGGCTTTGGATTCAGAATTTGTCCATAAATAACATTCCGACCCATACTTTTATCCGTTTTTTACAATAACTTTGCTTAATTTTGAAAATTATGCATAGCAAATTAAAAAATATTTTGATTTTGTCAATATTCTTTGCGAGTGTTTTAATTTTTGTGTTCTTTTTGGGGTCTATCTATTTGAAATACTTTAAAGAAAGCGATTCTAATGCGAAACAAATGCCAAACAATGGTTTGGATTTCACGAATTTTCAGGTAAGGATTTACAATGGGACAAATGTTAGCGGGATTGCCCGCCAGATGAAAAATTTCCTTGGAAATTTCGACCTCAAAGTCGAAAGTGCTCAAAATTTCAATATTCAGGTTGACAAAAGCAAAATTATTGTTTCGAACAATAGTAAAGAATTTGGAGAGTACATTGCCAAGTTGATTGGTCTTGCCGAAGATAGTTTAGAATTGAACGATTCCTTGCGAAATTATTGTCATATTGTTCTGGGGAAAGACTATAAACTTTTAAAACCATTTAGAAATTAATTCGTCTTTTTAAGTTTGATTAACTAAACGGAAGGAATTTGGCAAAGAAGAAGCAAGCATCGAAAGAATTGGCACGCTGGTGTGCAAGAATAGCAATGGACAAAATCGCCAGCGACATTGTTGTGATTGAACTGACCGAAATCGAGACGGCGCCAGCGGACTACTTTGTCCTTTGTTCTTGCGACTCCGATGTGCAAATGCGGGCAATTGTCGACGAAGTGGAACAAAGATGCAAGAAGGAAGGCGTTCAAAAGCCAAGAGTCGAAGGAATAACCTCTGCCTATTGGATTTTGCTCGACTTTTTCGATATTGTTTTCCATATTTTCCATTACAATGCTCGAAAATTTTACAACATTGAAAGGCTTTGGGGAGATGGCAATTTTTATAAACTCTCCAAAGATGGCAAATTATTCCCAGTTCGAGATAAAACCAAGTTTTTAACAGAAGGCAAAATTTTAGAAACTGTTTAGAGGGGTTAATGGTTCCAAAATTTATTGTTGATGAGTTCACAAAAGCTTTGCAAGCAATTGGAATAAATGACACTTCGAAATTACGATTCGAAGAGCCGAAAAACCAAGACTTCGGCGATTACGCCACCAGCGTTGCTTTAATCCTTTCCAAAGAACTTCGGAAAAATCCTCGTGAAATTGCTAATAGTATCGTCGAAAAGTTGAATTTCGATAATAAACTTGTTGAAAAAGTTACAATCGACGGTCCGGGTTTTATTAATATAAAGTTTACGAGTTACTTTTATGGTCAAGAGCTTGAAAAGATTTATCAATTGGGAGATGACTTTGGCAAGTCCAATTTAGGCAAAGGATTGCGGGCAAATGTTGAATATGTAAGTGCAAATCCAACAGGGCTGTTGCATCTGGGCCACGGTCGGAATGCTTGCATTGGCGACAGCATTGCGAATTTGTACTCTTGGCTGGGCTACGAAGTGACCCGAGAATACTATTTTAACAATGCTGGGAAGCAAATGACCAATCTTGCCCGTTCGATTTACGCCCGCTACCGACAACTTCTTGGCGAAGCCGATTTCCCTTTCCCCGAAGATGGCTACTTCGGCGACTACATTAAGGACATTGCTCAAGAGTTGATAGAAAAATATGGTAATAGCTTAATACCCGAGACGCCCGAAAATTTGGAAATTTGCAAGAAGTTTGGCGAAGAATGGTGCTTCGACAAGATTCGTAAAACTCTTGCCAAACTGAAAATTTTCCACGACACCTTTTACAACGAGGATAGCCTGTATCATAATAAGAAAATTGACGAAGTTATTGCAATCTTTCGCGAAAAGAATCTTGTTTACGAAAAAGATGGTGCCCTTTGGCTGGCTTTGACTAAGCTTGGTTTGAACGAGGACAGGGTAATCGTTAAATCCACCGGTGAACCAACCTACCGATTGCCCGACATCGCCTACCATCGCGAAAAATTCCTTCGCGGCTACGACCTAATAATCGATATTTTTGGGGCTGACCACATAGCTACGGTGCCAGACGTTCTGGCGGGTATCCGCGCGCTCGGCTTCGACGACAAAAAGGTCAAGGTTGTCATCCATCAGTTTGTTACATTGATGGAAAATGGCGTGCAGGTCAAAATGTCCAAAAGAAGCGGGCGCAGTTACACGCTTGATGAGTTAATCGAGGAGGTGGGACCCGATGTCGTTCGTTTCTTCTTCTTGATGCGAAGTGTTTCGTCCCATCTGGAATTCGATTTGAATCTTGCCCGTGAGCATAGCGAAAAGAACCCTGTTTTCTATCTGCAATATGCTTATGCCCGAATCTGCTCAATTTTCGACACAGCAAAGGAAAGAAACATCAAATTCGATGAAAATTCACCCACCGATTGCTTGAATTTGCCCCAGGAGATTAATCTAATTAAACTTCAAAGGATGTTCCCAAAGATAATCGAGACAGCGGCATTGAAATTCGAGCCACAAATTCTTTCCGATTATCTTTACGACATTGCAACCGCTTTCCATACATTTTACCACGATTGTAGGATTATTGGGAGTCCCGAGCCAATTCTTTCGGCTCGGTGCAAATTGGCTCGGGTTACCCAAAGGATTCTGAAAAATGGTCTGACAATTCTTGGGGTCGACGCTCCCGAGCGAATGTAGTTACTTCGTCTTCGACTTACAGGCTACGGCCGAAATTTCGACTTTTGCATTTTTGGGCAAACGCGAAACTTCGACGGTTTCGCGCGCGGGAAAGTCTTTTTGGAAATATTCCGAATAGATTTGATTGATTTTCGCAAACTCATTCATATCCGTCAGATAAATTGTAACTTTCAGCACATTTTCGAAGCTACTTCCTGACGCCGACAATATGTTTTTGATATTTTCCAATGCTTGCCTACATTGCTGTTCAATATCGGGATTAATTGAACCATCGGATGGATTAATCCCGATTTGCCCCGAAACAAATACAAGATTGCCAAAAACGACCGCCTGACTGTATGGTCCAATTGGCGCAGGTGCAGATTTAGTGAAAACGGTCTCTTTGGCGAATCGAAATCTTGCGCATCCAGAAATCACGAGCAAAACAGCCAAAAAAACAACAAATTTTCTCATTTCCCACCCAAATAAAAAAGAAATTTAAAAAACTTTTGGCATTTGATTCAATCCCCTCTATCTTGTAACATTTTAAAGAAAAATGTGTTATTTATTTTGACGATTTTGATTAATTTACAAACGGTTTTGTGGGGTGAAAAATGAAGAAATTGACCCTAATTCTGTTTATTCTAATTGGCTATGTAGCATTTAGCCAAACGCTTACTTTGTTCGACATCGACCCATCGAATTTCCCAACCATTCGAGCGAAGTTCTATGCTATTGATAAGGATGGTAAACAAATCATTAGCCTTTCGCCATCGGATTTTGAGTTGAAGGAGAATGGAATAAAGCGCAACATTACCTTTGTTTCGTGTCCGACGCCGAAGCCACCGCAGGCGTTGTCGAGCGTGCTGGTGATTGATGTCAGCGGCTCGATGGCTGATGGTGCACCGAATATAATGCTTGCAAAAGAAGCAGCTCGTGCGTGGGTCGAGACCTTACCTTTGGGCAAAAGTGAATGTGCAATAACTTCTTTCGACAATAAAAATTACTTAAATCAAGATTTTACAACGGATAAAGATAAACTGCTAAATGCAATTTATAGTTTGGCCCCCCAAGGGGGTACTGATTATGACGAAGCATTGTTGAATCCGCCTGCTGGCGGGTTGATTGTTGCCCAGAATGGGAAGTATAAGCGGGTTATTGTATTTTTAACCGATGGACAGCCCAACAAAGAGCCACAAACAGCCCAAATAATCCAAGAAGCCAAACGACTTGGGGTCGCAATTTATGCAGTGATTGTAGGAATGGCTTGCCCGCAGAGCGTTAAGGAAATAACAACACAAACAGGTGGATTATGGTTCGAGAAAGTAACATCAGTTGAAGAAGCACGGCAAATTTACTTATTAATTCTTGGGTTAGCACAAGGCGGAGAACCCTGTACGATTGAATGGCAGAGCGATTTTGCTTGTGAATCAAACTTTATTAATGTAGAACTAAATTTATTGATAAATGGAGCAAAAACTACCAATACTTATTACAGCCCAAGGAATTCGATAATAAGATTAGAAATCAAGCCTGTCTTTTTAAAATTCATTCAACCAAAATTTGGTGAGAAAAATGAACAAAAGATAAATATTACTGCAATAAATGGCGATTTTATTGTAAGAGACATTAAGGCAAGTAGCAATGCTTTTGATGTAACCCCAAAGAAATTTATTTTAAGGGCTGGGAAAAGTCGAGAGCTTACAGTAAGTTTTACGCCAACAGATAGTGCTTATTATTTTTGCAAATTTGAAATCGTAAACGATAAGTGTCCAGCAACTTTTTTTGCGAGCGGTGGATGGAAAGGCAAAAAGCCCACAGAGAAAACATTAAAATTAACACATCCAAATGGCGGGGAAATTTTTGTTGTTGGCAGCGATACAGTTATAACTTGGGAAGGAATATCAAACGATGATTTAGTTGAGTTGGAATACAGTATCGATAGTGGGCGGACTTGGAAATTTATTGATACCGCAAGAGGTTTGCGTTATGTGTGGAAAAACATACCTCGCCCTGCAAGCGAGAAATGTCTTGTTAGAGTAAAGCAGTTGGACGAAGAGCAAGGGAATGAGACCAAATATAAGTTAAAATGGACAACCCCAGCCATAGGTGGTAATGTGTTTTGGTCAGCTGATGGTAATAAAATAGCAACTTTTGGGGGTAGTTCAGTTACGGTGCTCGATGCCAACACTTTGGGGAAAATTGCATTATTCCCCGGAAATTCAGGATACATTACTTCAATAAGTTTGAGTCGCGATGGAAGTGAAATTGCTGTAGGGGGAAAGGATGATACAATAAGAGTTTTCGATGCCGAAACAGGGGGCTTAATCTTCCAAATAATTAATCCCAATGGGGTTTATAAAATATGTTTTAGCCAAGATGGGAAAACAATTGCTACTACAAAAGGGAATGAGCCTGTAAGAATTTGGGATGTACAAACTGGACAACTACTTCAATCTTTTATACCACTGGATAATGTTCATGATATAGCATTAAGTCCCGACGGCGATACAATAGGGATTTTATATTTTAATAGAATTGAGATTGGCGACATTAAAACGGGCTCAATTCTGAAAAAAATCAGGGGATTTATTAATAATAATTATCGCACCTATGTTGCTTTTAGTCCAGACGGAAAACTCATTGCAGTGAATGGTAGCCCGGGTGTTTATCTATTTGACTTGCAAAACGGTGCTCTTCTACAACTTTTATTGTACAATGATGGATATCCTTCTTGTATGTGTTTCAGCCCCGATGGAACACAAATAGCAGTGGGTTACAACGAAGGCTCAATCATAACTTGGGATGTTTCCACTGGAACTTCGATAAAAACTTTTAAAAAACATAATTCTCTTGTTTCTGATGTAAGTTACAGTCCCGATGGCAATCAAATTGCTTCAGTTAGTGGGGATGGAACATTAAAGATTTGGGATGTTGCCACCGGAAATCTGTTACGTCAAACATTTGGGCATAGGGAGCCTGTTACAAAAGCAATATTTAGTCCCGACAACCAATTCGTTGCTTCCGGAAGCTACGACCTTACAGTTAAAATTTGGGATAAAAGTTCCGGTACGTTAACAAATTATCTGGCAAAGGAAAAGTTTTGGGTTACAGACATTTCTTATGAGCCTTTTGGGAGTAAGCTTGTTTCCTGTAATTATACAGATATAAATCTTTGGGATTTGAAAACGGGAACAATTTGGGGTTCAATCCGTTTAAAAAGGGATACCGATTTGGTTTACAAAAGTTGTTTCAGTCCCGATGGTAATATTATAGCATTTGCAAGCAATAATGGAAAAATTTTAATCTGGAATCTTGTTACTGGAGATGTTGCTTTTAAATTTCCAGGGCATCTTGCATCTGTTAGAACAGTTTGTTTCAGTCCCGATGGTAGCCGTCTTGTTTCGGGGAGCGAGGACCGAACAATTAAGATTTGGGATTTTGCTTCGGAGAGTTTGTTACAAACCCTTTCTGGGCATTTGGGATGGATTAATAGTGTATGCTACAGCCCGGATGGCAGTAAAATTGCCTCGGGGAGTGTCGACAAGACTATTAAGATTTGGGATGCAAATTCTGGAACCTTGTTGAAAACATTAAAGGGGCACAGTTCTGAGATTAGTAGTGTTAATTTCAGTCCAGATAGTAAAAAAATCGTTTCGGCAAGTTGGGGGGAAATCAAAATTTGGGATGTGGAATTGGGTACCGAACTACAAACCCTAACAGAGCAAAATGGCGCAATTAATAGCGTCAGTTTTAGTCCCGATGGACGCTATATTGTTTCTTGTGGCAGTGATGCAACTGTTAGAGTCTGGACATTGGATAATGTATTACAAGAAGACGAAAGCGATTCAGTGTTCAGCATTGTTGAGCCGATGGTACAGGCGCTGGATGTCGATATGGGCAAAGTGCTGGTTGGCTCGGTTAAGGACTCTGTGGTTGCTGGCTTTATCCGTAACACTGGTAGTTGGAAGTTCCGGGTTGATTCAATATATTTCCGCGGAGCGGATGCTTCTGCATTTTCGCTTGTTTCTGGTTTCCCGAAATATGAAGTAAAACCGGGCGATACTCATTATGGTGAATTTCGGTTTAAACCATCGAGGATTGGCATTCACAATGCAGAAATAGTAATAATTACTCAATCGGATACATTGGTGCAAACAATTCGTGGGGAAGGCGTTGACCCGCAACTTCAAGTCTCAACCGATGTGCTTGATTTTGGAACAGTAGAAATCGGGGACGAAAAAATCATACGGGACACACTGTTGCTGAAAAACATTAGCAATAATGCGATTACGATTACGAACACAGTGTTGACGTATCCCGACAAAGAGCAGTTCGAGATAGTCGATGGTGGAGGCAGTTTCGTCTTGCAACCGAACGAAGGGCGGAAATTAAGCATCAAATTCAAGCCAAAGTATGGCGGACGCACAAGCGGTGGCGTTGGTTTCGAATACAATGGCGTTGGTTCACCAGTTGTAGCACAGCTGTTTGGCACAGGAATAGGAGGCAGAGTATATTTGCCAAGAGATTCAGGTTATGCAGGCGAGACAAAAATTTACAAGCTTACATTGGCAAACATTAAGCCCGAAGGTTTAATGGCAATAGCGAATCAATTTCGAGCGAGGATAAGGTTCCAGAGCACAATTCTTGCCGCTCCGACGATAACGGAAAAAGAATTCTTATCGGACTCGACATATATAACGATACGAGGGACACTAAGTAATAGTTCGATTTTGGCTGAAATACCTTTTGTAGCTGGACTTGGCAGTGTCGAAGAAACTTCGATAGATATAGTCGAGATGAAGATTTTCGATAGCAATGGGAACGAAGTAGAATATGACTTCGAGAAGGAATCGGGACAATTCACCCTGCTTGGCATTTGCAATGAAGGGGGCAAGCGGTTAATCAATCCGGGCAAGGTGACGCAGTTGTTGAAGATAGCCCCAAACCCGAGCGATGGCAATGTGAAAATTGAATTGAATTTGGTCGAAGATGGCACAACGATATTGAGAATATACAATTGGCAAGGGGTAGCGATAGAAGAGCGTCGGTTCACCGAAGCGGGCAAGGTCGAAATCACACTGAACACCGAGAATTACGCCACCGGCTTATACCTTGTGGAATTGCAAACCCCAACCATTGTAAAAAGAGAGCTGCTGATAATAAGTAGGTGATGGATTTTTGTTCAATTTCTCAATGAATTGAAAAGAAAAGTATTAAAAATTATTTGGGAATAAAGATGAGAAAAGTGTTTTTGCTTTTGGTAATACCTTTTTTCTTATTCTCCCAAGAGAATGCACCGCGAAATCGCTATGGAATATTTGGGGGCTATGGTTTGAATAGCCATACTGCGGACTTCAAGCGGCTGCCCGATTGCCCGAGTTGTTCTCCGGGCTATAAGGATGGTTCCGGAAGTGGATTGAGTCTTGGCGTTGTTTTAGATATCCCCCTTTTCTCAAGTTTTTACCTTTCTAGTAAATTCATTTATCGAGACATAGGCGCAAAGTTGATAAGCAACGAAAAGACGACGATAATAGTCGAAGGTGAGCCTATGGATGGGGAATTCCAACATTCCATTGAATCGACCCTGGGAATTATTGGACTGGAACCACAAGTAAAGTTTAATCCAATTGGTGGGTTATATATCAACGGAGGCGCTAATGTTTCGTATTTATTTAAGAAAGACTATTCACAAGAGGAAAAAATCACAAAGCCAGCAGAGTATGGGACATTTCTGAATCCCGATGGAAGCGATAGCCATTCGCGTGTTCGAAATAAGTTCAGCGGGACATTGCAAGAAGCAAATCCGCTCTACTTCGCTCCATTTTTGTCTTTTTCCTATGCTATTCCTTTGGACACAAGGTCGAAATTCATTTTAGAACCAGAAGTATCATACTATTTTGGATTGACAAATATTGTTAATCATCAATTGGTAAACAAATGGAAGGCTAACACATTGGCATTTGGTGTTTCGTTAAAGTATTCGCCAGCCAAGCCTGTGGTTAAAGAAGAAATACATCGTGAAAAATATCAAATCGACACAATTCGCATCGCTACGGATGTGATTGCACAAAAATTTTCCAAAGGTAAGGAAGCAATAAAAGTCGAAAGAGCAGAGACAGATAAAGAAATTATTATAACAAAATACATTTCGAGAGTTGATACAATTTTTACCCCAAAAGTTTATACATTGGAGGGAAAAATCGAAATAGTGGGCTTGGATGAATCGGGGATGGAAATTTCGAACCCAAGATTCAAAGTAAAAGAAATCATATCGAACCGATTGGACCCGTTGCTGAATTATATTTTCTTTGAAGATAATTCATACAAAATCCCAGACAGATACATTAAATTAAGTCCAACCGAAGCGAAAGAATTTGAAATCGAAAAACTTTTTTACGATTCAACAATTCAAATTTATCATAACATTTTAAACATAATTGGGAAGCGATTGAATGAATACCCAACAGCAAAGATAACGCTGATTGGTTGTAATTCTGGGCAAGGAGCCGAGAAGGGGAATACCGAACTATCGCGTCGCCGTGCCGAAGAAGTTAAATCCTATTTGGTGAAAGTGTGGAACATCGCAGAGGAAAGAATTATAATCGAAGCAAGGAACTTGCCACAGAAACCCACAACTCCACCAGATGAGCCCGACAAAATTCAAGAAAATCGAAGGGTCGAGATAATTAGTGATAACGATAAAATTTTGGAGCCGATATTTATCGAGAAAATCGACAGGATAGCCACCCCGCCCACTGCCCGATTTAAGTTGCAAGCTCAAAGTGAGGCAGGCATTGCAAAGTGGATTGTCACCGGTTACCAACAATCCGATTTGGCAAATAAATTCAAAGTCGAGGGGACGGGAGAAATTCAGCCACAAGTGGACTGGGTGTTGTCTCAATACCAAAAAATTACACCGAAATCACCCGAGCCTGTTGTTGGCGAATTGTTTTTACAGGACAAGAAGGGAAATACAAATGTAACTCGAACACAAACCCAGCCAATAGAGGTAATAAAGATTACAGACACTTTGGTTCGAAAAGAAGGGGACTACAAGATAGAAAAATTCAGTTTGATTTTGTTCGATTTCGACAAAGCCACAATCGAGGGGATTAACAAAAAGATAGTGGAATTTATGAGAAGACGCATACAGCCAAACTCGGAGATAGAAATCATCGGCTATACCGATAGAACGGGAACGCCCGAGTACAATAAACAATTGTCCAAGCGCCGTGCAGATGCGGTCAAAGAAGCGCTGAATCGTCCCGATGCAGTAGCAATTGGCGTAGGACAAGAACGGCTCCTATACGACAACAATCTGCCCGAAGGTCGCTTCTATTGCCGAACTGTGGAAGTAAACGTAAAGACAAGGATAAAATAATAAGTGCGTTTAAATGAATAAGCTTTTTTGCATTTAAAAAAGATTGAAGCATATTAGTTTGGGAAATAATTTTGCTTAAAAAAATTGCAATTATGTTGGGTTCAAGGCGTTTTAGATTTGATATTTGATTCGATAAAATTCATTAATTTTGCAGGTAGATAAGCAGGTGGGTTCGCATAATGGTAGTGCAGCGGTCTTGAAAACCGCCGGGCGAAAGCCTGTGGGGGTTCGAATCCCTCACCCACCGCAAACAAATTGCTGTAACTCTTTGAAATATCAAAGAGTTACCGAAAATCTAAATTCTGTATACATACAAAATACATACAAATTTTAGTAGTCAACCCTTTAAGTTTTCTGTAACAACTCCAAAAACTTCATTCCTTGATTTTTTGTTGTCAAAGTGGAACGATGGAACAGGTTTATTGAGAAAAAATAATCATATATTGGATATACATTATCGTAAAGGAAGGGAAGGAAAGAGCAAAAATTCAGCAATTCTTTGATTTGTCAAAAGTTGTTATTCGTTATGCTGTTCAATTTCGGTTTTAAAATCATTTGTTTATTTAAATTTTTCCTCGTAATTTTCGTTTTTGGATTTTGAACAAACATCCATCAAAACAAGGATTGAAACTGATTAGAAAGTTTAAAAATTTTACCTAAAAAGGATTGAAAATCAGTAAAAATTAACTCAATGCTTCCCAGGACGGGGCAAAAAATGTTATCCAGATAATCACCGCCCCGTTCCCCGCCAAAGCGGGCATTTCCAATTAATTTTTGTTTAACAAATTGATAGGTGTATTATGTTCACATTCAACGAGGATGCCTTCAAGCAGGCAATTCGGGAAGTATTAATTGAGGTTTTTCAGGATTTGGAGTTCCCCAAAACAGCGAGCGAAACACAAAGGAAAGTTGAGTTCCTGAGCGTCAAGGAGGTTGAGAAAACTTTAAAAATTTCTCACTCAACTTTATACGCACTTATTCGAGCGGGCAAATTGACCCCTGTAAAGTTAGGTCGACGCACCTTGTTTAATATCAAGGACATCGAAAAAATCGGCGAGGTCAACGATGATGTTAACAGCGGTCATTAACCCTATTGACAAAGCCCAAAGCGTTAGTGATTTGGTCAATCCGATAAAACTTATTAGTGTAGCCGATTTTAATCCTGACGATTATCTCGAACCAGGTTTCTTTTGGGATGGCGTTCTGCCCTTCGGAACAATCAACCTGCTTGCGGGACCGACCGGGGTTGGAAAGACAAGCTTTGCGCTGCAATTATCAAGTTGGGGGCTTTTCGGTAGCGGAGGCACGGAGTTTTCAAAACTCGACGCCGTTTTTTATGCGGATCTTGAAACCCGTCCGCGTGAATTAATTCCCTTGAATTCCTACATTGACCAATTCCGCCCCCACAACTTTTACATTGCTCACGTGGAAGCACCCTCGCACACACTACCAGTGGATATTCGCTTTTTGTCTTACGTTGAAGGTTTGGTGAAACAGTTACAAAGTTTCTTTTCGAAACATACCGCGGGCAAAATTCTAATTGTGATTGACAACATCCAAACATTACTATCCGGTCAGGAATTGGAAAAAATCAGTATTTTAAGTCAATTCCGAGCCACTTTACAACCATTCGTCACTGATGAACGATGCTTTCTAATTATTAATCACACAAAAAAGACTGAAAAATTGTATTTTTCAGAAAATGAAATTTTCGGGTCATCATATTTAACAAACGTCGCAACCACTATTTTAGGTATCAATTCCATCGGAGGTGACCTTGTGGGGATTTGGGAAATCAAAAACCGCTACAGAAAAAAATCAACAATACCATACTTATTAAAACACACAAATTCGGAATACAGAGCCGATTTTGAATTCGTTCCAGTCCCTGAGGAAGCAAAACAACTACATACCGAAAGAATTTTGCAAATCTTTTTCGCGAAAGACTTAAGAGAGAAGGGGGTCAATTGGACTTCCATAAGTAAAATGCTTGGCGTCAGTAGGCGAACCATCGAAAGGGCTGCTGACTTAATTGGGGTTGAATTGCCCAAAGATGAATTTCGTGGAAATCGTAAGGGAGAAAAAAATGAAAATCAGGAACAACTCATTGAAAATCAATAACTTATGTCAAAAAAGGGAATTGGTCACGAATTGGTCACGAATTGGTCACGAATTGGTCACGAATTGGTCACGAATTGGTCACGAATTTATTAAAACATATAATGCTGAAAGTGGATGCGCAAAGGTTCGCCCAATTCTTATTTTTTTTATAACTTATTTATTATCAACAACTTACTCTCTTTTTTGACGGCTCGGGGAAATTTCCATGTTGACTCGTATAAGGAAGATGACCAATTCGATGCGCAATTGATGACCAATCGATGACCAATCGATGACCAATTGATGACCAATCGGTAAAATTAACTTAACTTATTTTAAATCAATAACTTAATTCATTTTTTGACTTTTTTAATATTCTATTTTTCTATAAGGGAGGTTTATATGCCAAACATTCGATTACTTGACTATAAGGATGTTGGAAAATATCAAAAACAAATTTGCCCGAGTTGTGGGCATAGAACATTCGTTCCTTTTGCTGATTACTCTAATCCCAACGCTCTTATGGTTATCGTTGACAAGGAAGGGCAACTGGTGTATGGTAAATGCGATAGGTTGAACAACTGCAATTACTTCCAAAGTCCCGACCCTGATAATATGAAAAGCATCCCCATCCAGCAATTAATCGGTTACCAGCCAATTGTCAAAAGAACATACAGCACCGACGCTAAACCTATTGATTACAATAAGTTACCGAATGTTGAGAATAATGTTTTCCTTGATTTTTTGGCTTCTTACTTTCCACTTGACCTTGTTAAGCAGGTTTTGTATGAGTATCAGGTCAAATTCCACGATGGCTTTGTGTGGTTCCCTCAAATTGACCAGCAGGGTCGGTGTTGGACGGCAAAGGGAATGCGTTACAAATCGGACGGGCATCGTGAAAAAGAAGGGTTCAGGTGGTTACACAATTACGATGGATATCGTTCAGGGCGTCCATTCGTTTGCTACTTCGGGACGCATTTAGTTAATCAAAGCACAAAGTATATTTTTGTTGTAGAAAGTGAAAAAACAGCAATTATCGGCACGCTTTACGACAGGTTGAACAAACAGAACGCCGATGCAGTCTGGCTTGCCACTGGTGGAAGCGAAAACCTAAACACTGAACTACTACAACCCTTTGAGGGTAAAGAAATTATACTTATTCCCGATAAGGATGCAATTAGTAAATGGTTAGGAAAAGGCAAAGAGTGGAAAATCAATGCGAGTTGGTTCGATGGTCTGGATTTACCTGACGACGCCGATATTGCTGACGCAATACTTTTAACATTGAGTAAAACCAGTGTTTATAAGGAAATCGAGGCGACCGAAAAAAGACTGGTGGCTGAATTCCAAAAAATACTCAATAATCCAGACGCTGAACGGGTATTCATTGAAATTGATGCGGGCTATAAAGTCTTAAAAATTCCACTCAAAGAATTTGCTCAATCCAACATTGATATGATGCGAATTGTAAAAGATACGGAAATCGAAGGTGACGAAAATCGCATCCGTCAAATATGGAACGAATTCTTTAACGACGTCCGAAAGAACCTTGAACGGGCTAAATCCTTGTTGTCCCAGCATTTAGACAACAATAACCCTTCCCTTCCTGACGAAAGTATTTCGGTTTGGTTCGACTTCCTTATTTCCAATTTTAAAGATATCAAGTGGAATGATGATGCCCCGAAAGATATGCGGAATAAGGCATTTAAGATTATTGTAAAACTCGACAAACTCAAAAAGGAACGCAAGACAAAGGCTGAATTTAAAGAAATAATCGATAAGGGCTTCGAAGTTTTGAACGAAATGCGAAAGAGTTTAAACCTTGAACCTTTTTAAGTGAGGGAATTATGATATCTTACAAAAGTTTTGATTTGAAATTTGCTGAAAGAATGTTAGCAATCTTGACCAGCAATCAAGGGCGTGGTTTTATTCGTCACAATCCAGACGGGTATTATGTTTTTGTCAAGGACTTCGGTCTATTCGGAGACAACGGCAACTTTTTTCATTTTAAAGACTATATGTTGGATTTAGTTCAGGAAACTCAAAAATCTTTTGAGGTCGATATGAATAAAACAGGCAATAACAATGTATTTGACACGTATTATCTTGATAAGGCTTTGAAATTCAAAAATTTAATTAAATTGCACGGTGGGAAAGCGAGGCTTTACGTGATTGAGAATTTTGCTGACAAAGACTATTTGTATTTGTTTCGGGTCAAGGTTGAGAAATTAGGACGCTTTCCCAATATGCAATCAGCAAGGGAAGTTTTTCGGCAAAAGTATGGTTGAGAAGGTAAAGATTGAATTAGACGACCTTGACGGCGATATTCAGGAAATAGGTTATCGGATAGGCGTCGAGGCTGTAAGAATACTTATCAACGAATTTGGCGGGGCTTCTTATTACATTCCTTTGGCTCGAAAAATCACGAAATATCGACGGCGTATAGTTGAGGAATTATCAAGGCAAGGAAAGACTATCCCGCAGATAGCGAATGCCGTCGGCTGTTCAATGAACACAATACGAGCCGATTTACGGGAAATCCAGAAGCCCCGCTATTGACACAAATTGGTTTAAGATTCCCCTACATTTTTGTCAAAATGAAGAAGGTTGTAAAAGTTACATTCGGTTGATTTTCGGTACAGCAACGAGCAACAATGAAATATATTCCCGAACTCCAATCTTCCGTAGAAAGTTGAACCGTTACGCCCGGCAAGCAAGCAAGAGAATAGACTTTCTCCCCAATGGAATTGTAAAAGGTGATAAATATTTGTTGATTGGTTAAGCCCGCCAATGATGTATTTAAAGTGGCTTTGAGATAGATTAAATGGTTAGAAGGATTTGGAAAAACAGAAACTTGTAAACCTTGGGTGAGTAGGTCTGTTTCGCCAAGGTCAATGATTTGTGGTTCGCCTGCCTGCCGGTAAAAATCTTCATCTTCGAAAAAGCTTGGCATAAATAGTATTTTCTGGCAGAAGTTGAAATCACTGCTTGTTTTTGCTAAAACAAATCGATATTTCTCATCTGGATTGGGGTTGGCAAGAACAAATTTGTTGCGTTTAATTTTGGTTGCTGGATTATCATAAAGATTAAGTCTAATTAATCTTTTATCGCTTTGCCTCTGTATGTAAAAATTAGCTTGATTGTTGTTAACTCCGTGCCAGTAAACATTTAAATTAGATAGTTCCTTCACTTTGAACCAATTGGTTGTTAAAGTATCACGCAAGAAGAAAGGTACAAATTTATAACGACGATAATTATCTATTTCTGGGAAGAAACTATTGGCTTGCCATTTTATTTGAACTCCATCGATGCGAGGTAAAAGAAACTCAATCGAGTTGTTCGTGCCGCAAAATCCGTTTAAAAGATATGGTCTAAGTTCATAAAGGCCACGCTTGTAAAACTTTCGAGTCGATGTACAGAACAAATCGATAGAAGTGTCCACTTGCATAGCTCGAATGTTTTGCCACCAATCATTTGTGGGGGAAATAAAAGGTCGCCTCGTTAGTTGAATTAATTTTACATTGCTGTATATAATTTCGAATGGCGGGGTTTCGGAAATAAAGAAATCGTAAGGCATATGTATGGCTTTCTTTTCAAAATTGTTCCCCGAAGGGCAGGTATCGTTCAATATCATTTCCAACACAACAGGTCCCTGATTTTGCTGGAAAGTTCCCGAAGAACCTTGGGAAACGACAGGCTTGGCAATTTGATAGTTTTCGAATTCCGATTGAATAGCAACGGGTGGTTTTATGCTTGTGGTCTGAATTTCTTTGTTCGCATTTAAAAAGTGTTGCACAGTAATTGTTCTCACAAAACTGCACAATGGAACAGTATCCAACCTCTGGGTTTCCCAAGCTACTATATCAAGACATTGATCGATACCAGGCGGCAAAAGACTATCTTCAACCCCACGATAAATTACAGCGGAAACAGCTGTTTCGTTGTTATAACTTAATCTTACTATGCTTGAATCAGCATTAAACTCAAAATTAGGATTGTTCAAACCAATTCCCAATGGCAAATAATGCCTCACAAACCCCAAAGAATCAAAACGAAGTAATGAATAATATAAATTGTTCGTGCCATTTATTCCTTTCTCTAACCAAACAATTGGGGTACCATCTTCATAGTAATGGATTCTTGAATATGCAGGCAAAGAAGGTGATAAAGCTTGTCCTTGGTTGCTGAACCGAAAACTTGATACGTCGAAATTAAATCCAATTGGAAATTCCCACTCCCAAGGTCTTTTGAATCCCGTAACAATACCCTTGACCGAATCCGCCCAGGCATAATAGTTGCCACGGTAAGATGCATTTACGACGGGGACTCCCCAGTTATTATAATCATCGCCACAAGCCCAACGAATTGCTTGTGCAGGTCCGATTTGCTGGATTGTATCGTCTGCATCGAACACATTTTCAGCAACAACTGTATAATTGCCGTTTGGACAGTTGAATCTTGGTTCGTTTGAATATAAACAATCGTTGAAATTGGACAAGGAGTCTGCATCTTTGCAAACAAAGGTTACATAAACTTTTGTCTTTTCTGTTATAGAATCATAACGGACAACAAGCGATGGATAAGCACAATCACAATTGGTAATAATTCTTTCGGGTTCTCGCCAGCATCTGATACTATCGGACAGGCAAATTTCGGGTCCGAAATTCTCTTTCGCTGGATTCAGAGTGTCGTATGTTATAGGTAAGCTCCTTCGATAAAATACTTTTGAACGGCCAGTGGTTGAATCAAAACGATGATAAACTATATGATGGTAAATACTGTCCCTTTGCTGCCGGCGAAGAAAATTTATTGTGTGTGTTATGAGTTTGTTTTGGTATAAGTAAGGCAAATCGGAACGATGACACACCTGATCCTGGGGATAGGAATATGTGGTTATTTTCAAAATCTTTGCTTCACCCGGGAGCAGTTTGATTTTCAATGGATGCTCATATCTCCAATAATCATCATAAGTAAACCTTGCCACAACTTTGTGATAATACATTGAGTCCCTATAAAAATTGCTATCAAGCTTTTCGTTATATGCCCCAAGTTCTTCAACTATTGTTTCTCGTTCACTGTAAAGAGCAGGCATATAAGGCACATAATAGTTCCCTTCCAGTATTAAAGGCAAAGTAATCTCTCGTGCACCTTGTCGTTTCCACCACAATTTTCGCCAATAACTTGGGTCCGCCCAGCAATACTTGTTTGAATCAGGATTCCAAACCTTTTTATAACCACCTTTTTGAACATTTTGGTCAAATTCAGCTGTTGAATAAAATTTAAGCGTAGAATCGATAATTGTATCGGCATGCACAATTATCGTATCCATGCTCCTAACCAAAGGGTCTGTTCTTGGATTGAGTATTCCTATGTAATAGACCGTTTTCTTTGGTTCACTTGGATAAGGAGCATCGAATACAGATGTGTCTGTATCCCAGCGATACAATGAAATTAAATAATATGTAAGAGTGTCGGGGTCATATTCGTTGGTGGTTAATTTCCGGGTTTTGATACTGTCTATGTTCACAAATCGTTTAAGCAGAGTATCGATAAATGTTGCATCTTCCCATCGGGTTAGCTTTATTTTACTTTTTACAGCAGTATCTTGAACGTAGAACTTATTAATGCCTTTGTATAAAAAAGCAATAGGCTTCAAATGCAACAAAGTGTCTTCGACTGCCTCGACCCAGCGGAATATTTTGCCCATCTCTGCACGATTACTCATAGAACCTGTATAAATGTGGAGCGAATCTATTCCCATAATATCCAATCGATATGCTGAATCTAAATTTGGGGTGAATCGGAACATAGTATCAGCATATCTGTGCCCTCCGGGCAATAAATTCTGACTTGTTCGCCGTAGATAATCACCTAAAAATTCATATGCGTAAATTAAAGAATCCTGCTTACGCAATGAATCTCGACTGAACTTTTGCTTGATAAAATCAATATCATTCATTGCCCCATAGTAAAATGTTCCAATTCCGTTTTCATTATTTGCATCTCCATATTGAACAAATGTATACCAATAACTTAATCCTTTGCACCCCAAGATAATAGGCGTATTCAACATTAGACGGGTTTCTTCGCCTGTAACAGGACGGACGTAATAACCATATTTTGGAGGTCTATTCCAAGCTTTAACAATATCATTTTTGTTTCCTGTTTCAAAGCTCTTCCATTTTCGATATGGAAAAAACCCATATCTAAAGAGCTTATCCAAGCATAATTCCACCAAGGCTTATCCCCAAAAAGCATATTGGTATTTCTTAAATATTTATCCCATAATTGCATTTCATAAGAAACTAATGGACCTTTGATAAAATCACCTATTCTTCCTGATTTTTCGATTATAGCATCGATATTCGCTCGATTGGGAGTGTTTGGGTCAATCTTAAATGTTGAATCAGAATATTCTCCATAACCTTGATAACAACCACCCCAATATTCATACGCAGAATTCAATGTGTCGAAAAGACAATAATATGTAGTATCAGAAGGAGGAAGACGCCTGTAATTCGCAATAAATGAATCAGGCTTGGTTATCCCCAATGTCCAAGAGTCAATCAACTTGCCCCCGGCATAACCTCCTGTAAAATGTAAAAATTGATTGAGTATTGATTGTTGCCGAAGAGAATCATCTTGCCCCCAAGGATTTGTTATTGTATAAGCGTATCTGATATATGGTGCTGCTTGTAAGTTGTTGAATCCCAAAGAACGCCCATTGTGAAATCCTTTGAAACCAGTGGAATGCAAAAAGTGGTCCATATTTACTTTTATTGAGGCTTGCCCCCTTAGATACATCTGAACATCATTCAACTCGGTCGTCGCCAATGTATCCAAAAGTAAATTCAGATAACGATAGCAACCCCAGAACGACGGTAGCTTCTCTTCGGTAAGGAAAAATCTGTGAACTTTGGCTCCAATGCTATCATATAGGTAACCGTGGTAATAATTCTGCCAATAAGTCCAATTCTTGATTGAGTCTGGAGCTATTTTAGGCCCTGCATCCTCAGGAAGATTTGGCGGCACTTTGCGGAACCCTTCCATATAGATTTTTATGGCTTTGGCTAACCAGCCATCGTATTTCCCACGATATACATCCCTGGCTTTCTGACTTTCTAATCGTACCCAGTTTATCGCTACATCAATATTGTTATAATAATATACCTCAATGTCGAAATCATAAATAAATACTAAAAGATTTGAATCCAGATGCCCCCCGTTCGCAGAATCTTCCTTCGATAAGTAAAAGTCAGAATTCAAAGGAGGAAAAGCAAAGGATTTTCCTAATAATAGGAATAAATCTTTACTAGTATCTACCGGTACAAAGAAATGTGCCAAAGCCGAAAGGGTTATACTGCACGAATCGGTATTGTCCCGGGGTGGTAATAACATATTCTTGGTTATGATGAAGGTATCGGTGAAATTGTCGTTATCTAACGGGATTTCCGTCCTTGTATACCCGAGGAATGCATTATCTATGGTGGAATATATGCTTTCAAGGGTATCCGTCCTTGGAATTTTCGTGAAATAGGTTGTAGTGCTATCATATTTCCAATTTCTATAATCCCAATGGTCTTTAAAATATGCTCTTTTAATTTTTATTCTAAAACCAAGCACTTTTGTTGTATCTGGCTTACTTGTATCGCTTGGATTTGTCATTCTGAGATTAACTGAAAGATAAAGCGAATCCGCTTCGGTTGAAAAACGGAGAGTATCCATATATTTAAAACACTCCTTATAGAAGAATGAACCTTCGTTGGAATTCCAAAGTACAAGATATGGAGTATTTCCAGAGTAAGAACTTACTACGCGAAGTTTCAACCATTTGTTATCATCGCCACCGAAAACCGTATCTTTCCTGAAACCATAAAAGGACCTTTTTCGCCAACCAAAAATTGCACCAGTTTTATCCGTGGGGTCGATGACAAACATTCCCTTGTTACTATCGTATTTTAACGTCGGTTTTAAATATAAGGATTGAAAGACCAAAGGGGTATGGCCTTGTAAAACATCGAACACTCGAGGATGCAAAAGTATGTTCTTTCGGTGAGAATTGTTGCGATGGTAAACGGTTTTATAGTACCATTCGGGATTATTAGTAGATATGTTCGGTGTTGGAGAATATATTTTGTAAAATGGGTCCATATATGCGTTGAAACTCATTGCTTCGTCTATATAAGGGAAAATCCCCAACCCTATAGCATCAGCGGTAGTGTCCCCAGCGTCTTGGTACGGCATACGCAAAAAGTGGTCAGTGGTATCTATTAATGTATTCACATCGAAACTTAATGTATCTAACAGGTCGAGAACACCAAGGGAATCGGGCGGAAGATAATAATAGGTTGACAAAGATATGAATTTTTCGTGACGAATATTATTACTATCCTTTACCCAAGTTAAAACAGGAACTGTCCCTAAGAAATTATCAATTTTAGGATATTTATACGTTGTAACAATAATATTTCCAATACTTTTCAACGGAATTGACCGATATGGTCCTATCCTGTTCTGGGAATAAAGTTGGGAAATGGAAAGAATGGCAATTAAAATTGTAACCAACCTTTTCATCTTGTCCCTCCTTATTTAAGCACAATCAGTTTGTAAACCTTGCTCCCGCTACTTGCTTGTATTGTTACAAAATATACGCCCGAAGGTATTTCCGCTGTGTCGAACATAAAAATTGGTTCGTTTAATATCCCAT